>Ga0075158_10000977_pt1 | contig 22421 bp, 13 predicted proteins | sample JI91814BDNA_FD_70968 | JGI IMG/M metagenome (GOLD analysis project Ga0075158, IMG submission 70968) | Wastewater effluent complex algal communities from Wisconsin, to seasonally profile nutrient transformation and Carbon sequestration -... | ecosystem: Engineered > WWTP > Effluent > Algae... | reverse complement strand
CGAAGCCCCCCGCGACAACAACGAGCCCAAGCTGATGCAAGGCGCCCTGTGCAACGAATGCGGCAACCACTCGGTGATCCGTAAGGACGGCTGCGACTTCTGCACCGCCTGCGGCGCAGTTGGCACCTGCGGGTAAGCGTCACCCGCTCGCTTCGAGACGGCTGTAGGTGGTCACCATAAGTTGCAAGTTGGACACCATAAGCTGCAAGTTTGGTCACCATAAGTTGCAAGTGAGCGGCAAACCAGCCGGTAAGCTGTAAAACTCAACGCCCACCCTCACCGGTGGGCGTTTTTTCGTCTGAAGTCACTGTGAGTTGCACCATAAGTTGAAATTTCAGCCCCATAAGTTGAAATTTCCAACCCCATAAGTTGAAACTTTGGGTCAAGGTCAGGAAGCAACTGCATCAAGCGCAGGTCTCAAGGCCCATCTCCTTCCGGAGATGGGCCTTTTTTCGTGGGCGGTTCGCACCGATGTCCGGAATGGGCTCCAATCTGCGTCCGATCACCTAAATCGTGGCTGCCGAACGCCTCATAGACGGCCACTCACAGAAAGCAGCACGTCACCTGCGAGTGGTGTCGGAACCTCCAAACCAACGCATAAGTTGAAATTTTCTGAACAAATAGACGCATAAAGTGAAATTTTCCACTTCGATTCACTCATAAGCTGAAATTTCCAGCGGACGGTAAAGCCTACAACGGTGAGGTGTCGGTGGTTGCAAGTTGAACACCATAAGCTGCAAGTTTGGTCACCATAGGTTGCAAGTTAGCAGGCCAGCTAGCCCGTAAGCTCGAACTCAACGCCCACACTCTTCGGAGATGTGGGCCTTTTTTCGTCTGAAGCGCCTGCGACAGCGGTTCGAAGCGGCCCAAGCGCCCAAATTGGGCAATAAACCGGAGTAATCGGGGTGGTGGAGGTGCTCCATAAGCTGCAAGTTTCCGAGCGATGAACCCAGCGGTAGACTGACCAGGAACAGATCTAACGGTGCAGCAGGAGCCGCATAGGTCGGCAATGTGTCCTTACCTGACGTTAGCCAGTAATCACCGGGTGAACGGTAGGCATGCCAAATGCAGCAGCTGGGCTTCCAGCCGGGAAGGCTCCAACACTACTGAAAAATTCACGGTTGACGTTGTATGGCTTCGCTAGCGTGGGTAATTCACTTTGGCCAAGCTCGATTCCGTACCGCACTGCCTTAGAATCGAGTTTTTACCAACGTGGTATGGATCAGGATGGCAATGCGATTGCTGGTGGATACATGCGTCTGGCTAGATCTGGCAAAGGACTATTGCGAGCAACCCATCATTGCCGCGCTCGAAGACGTGATCGAATGCGGCGAGGTCGAACTTATCGTGCCGCAGCAGGTGCTGGATGAGTTCAATCGCAACAAGGCTCGCGTCATCGAGGAAGCGCGGCGCGGCCTCCAGTCCCATTTCAGGCTGGTCCGGCAGGCTGTTAGCCGCTTCGGCGACGACACAAAGAAGACCGACCTGCTTGCAGGGCTGAACGAGATTGACCACCGTATCGGTGCCGACGGGGATGCGGTCAGTGAATCGATCGATCGCATCGACAAGCTACTTCGCAGCGTTCCCGCTCTCGCGACCAGCGATGCTGTGAAGCAGCGCGTCACAGAACGGGCGCTCGCAAAAATGGCTCCGTACCATCGTGCGAAGAACAGCGTCGGTGACGCCATCCTTGTTGAGATCTACGCCGACATCGCATCGAAAGCGACTGCCGCCGCGCCCTGTGCACTCATCACCCACAATACAAAGGACTTTAGCGAGGCAGGCGGTGATTTCCGGCAGCCTCACGCCGACTTAGCGGACCTATTCCGAGCACCGAAGTCCACCTATTGGATCGCGATGGTCGACTTCCTAAAGGACCACAACCCCGACCTGCTAAGCGACCACGCCTTCGAGTTCCACTATTCACAGGAGGCGCGCCGCTTGTCAGAGATTCTTGAAGCGGAGCATCTGCTGTTGCGGCAGGTCTGGTACAACCGGCACTGGAATCTGCGCATGAAGATCGAAAACGGAGAGCATCACGTCGTTACCGAGCAGGACTACAGTCGGAACCCATATCGCTCTGACCAGACGCTAGACACAGTGTGGAAAGGGGCGCTCGCTGCCGCGAAGAAAACCGAAGACGAGGTGGGCATCGAGAATCTCGGCCCCTGGGACGACTTCGAGTGGGGCATGCTCAACGGCAAGCTGTCGGCATTGAGATGGATACTCGGCTACGATTGGGACATGCTTGATACCTAATGCGCTCGCCTGATAAAACCCATACCCCGGAAGTCGCCTCCGATTAAACTCAATGGGTTAGGTCTGAAATTTACGCATAGCTGCAAGTTTCGCCAGCGATGGATGAGCAACAGGCTTGCCAGGACGGCAGCGGTGTCTGTCTGTAGGCGGAGTCGCGTTCGACTTTCCTCGCCGAGAGGAGAAGCTGTGGTCAGAACCAACTACCTCCCAGTCGCGCCCTTGAGTGTTTCCAGCCAGAACGCAGACGTAATGCTAGCTGCGCAAGCCCGATAAGGAGCAGGACGATGGAAGATGGCTCTGCAACAGTCGAGACACTGACTATTCGCGCCGACCCGCTCAGGCCAATTCCGCCAGTGTAAGTGACTGGTGGGCCGTAGACTAGCGGTGTCTCAAAAGTGTACTTCGAGAAGCTTGTGTAGAAGGCTGCTGAGCTGTCCCTCGCCTGTTCGAGTATCGACATTAAATCGGCTGCCGACGCAAGACTGAGCTTATCGAGCGCTATGTTCTGATTTCCCGAATGAAACTCCAGCCCATAACTCCAGTTCTGAGTCCGGGACGGGTCAGTGACCTGAACGTAGTCTCTATTGACAAACTGGTAGCTCTGGAATGGCGCTGGAGCAGAAGGTGGGGTTGAGTAGTCATGCCTCGACAGCAGGGTGAAGGCACTTGAACTGGACAGCCCGAAAGGATTACTTGGCCCATAGCTTGTTACGTCCGACATCATCGTGGGCGCACCAAACTCCGTGATGTACGACCGGCCCGGATCGATGTACCAAGCGCTGACATCGTCAAGGTCAAAGACGAGGGTAGCTGCGAATGCACGTGGCACTGAGACTGAAACCCTATTTACGTTGGCGCCAAGGTACTCGTACTGGACACTCCACATGCCCTGCATCTGCACCGTCACAAGCGCCGCATGAGCCGCGCTGCTCGCCAGTCCCGCTATCATTAAGCCCATCGCCCATTGCCTTGCAGTCTTCATGTGCTTTTCGTAAAAAATAAAAACAACTAAAAGCAAAAAACATGCCGAATATGTAAGTACCTAGCGTGCAATGGATAAATCAACGTCAGCAGTAGACGTAGCCACAGAATGTAAGCTTTTCCGACAGTTGCCACAGTACTTACGTGCCGCTAACTAAGAAAGTCGGTTGCATCGAAGATTGGTGCCCCATACCAGAACACGCGCGGCAAGCCCGCATTCGGCCCAAAACCGAGGGCTGCTAGCAGGTAGCGTCGGCAGAGTTTGGCGGCGCACCGAGTGCTGCCGGCTGGTCACATGGCAGGAGTAGGGTTGATTAGCCCACGCCTCCACCTCGACAGCAACGCCACCGGGGCGTCATCGGATGTATCAGAGGTCTTAGGTTGCTCCTCCAGCCTCGAGAGCCTCCGAGAAGGTGAGCCCGCACCTGCCGCCGCACAGGCGATCAAGGCTGAGAAAAATGAAAACGTTTCTATTTTATAAATTCAAAAAACGAAACGTTGCTATAACTACAGCCGATCACCTTGATTTCTTTCTTAAATTTTTAGCCATCTTGTCGGCCGCATGCAGCCTTGTAGGGAGGGAGAATAACCATGGCTTTCGATGAACTTTGGTCGCCTAGTGAGTTGGGGCGGCACTTAATGCAAGTGCGCGAGCGGAGCGGAATCAAGCAGGCGGAGCTCGCGAAGCGGGTGTCACTAAGCCCAGCCGTACTCTCGCGCATTGAGAATGGAGACCGCGCGGTCACTCTGGATGAGGTTTTGGACATTCTTCACCAGATGGCGACGCCCGAGGCCTCAGAGTTTTCGAAAGCCCTTCACCGATCCTGGCAGGTGCTTCCACGACCTCCGCTCGACCACCCTGAGCCAGACCTGCTTTGGGAAGCTGAGCAGGTTGCATGTGAGCTAGTAGCTCTACGAGACCAGCCAGACACGCCCCATGCTTTTGAGCGCCGACTGTCGGAATACATCGACGAGCTCAGCCGGGGGGCGGCTCTGTTGCTCAAGCGGGAGTACCAAGTCGCCTTTATCGGAAGCATTGGCGTCGGCAAGTCGACAGCCATCTGCAAGATGACCGGGCTTGAAGTCCAGAAGGAGGACGGGACGATGACCCCTGTCCTCGAAGTCGGCGGTGGAGGCATCACCGTGTGCGAGGTGCATCTGCGTACCGGTCCGGAGTTCGGACTCATAGTTGAACCCAAGGGTGACGATGAACTGCGGCAGGACGTCCTGGATCTAGCGGACAGCATCCTCAAGGGAGCACCATTGCCCGATGAGGATGGTCCCAGCAGCCAAGAGTCGCAGGGCATCTCGAAGGAGGTCGCCAGGGCGCTGCGCAACATGGCAGGCTTGGCTGTTCAACGTCCGAAGGGGCCCGACGGTAAACGGATGATCGTCGACCCTGCCAAGCAACTCGCGCAGCAGTTCCCTACGCAGCGTGAGTTTGTAGTGGAGGTGCTGAGCCGCATGGAGCTACACCGTCGCGACAAGCGAGACGTTTGGTATGACAGCGCAACTGGCAAGTCGCCGAAGGTTTGGCTGCGGGACACCTTTGCGGCCATCAACAACGGTCGGAGTCCTGAGTTCACGCTGCCGCGCCGCATTGAGGTCGTGGTACCTGAGAAGCTGCTCCAAGTCGCAGACCTGACAGTCCGCTTCATCGACACCAAGGGCATCGATCGAAATGCGGCACGTGAGGACATAGAGTGCCACTTCGACGACCCCCACACACTCGCAGTCCTCTGCTCTCCCTTCAACAACGCGCCAGCTGCTGAAACGCGACTACTGCTGGAACGGGCCAAAGAAGCCGGAGTTCGCACGCTAGATACCAACGCGGCTCTACTGATTCTGCCTCGCCCGACCGAAGCGCTGGCAATGAAGGACGACGCATCCAGCGAGCCAGTCGAGAGTCCTCAAGAGGGGTACGAACTGAAGAGCGAACAGATTGCACTTGCGCTGGAGCCACTAGGCTTGCAGACACTTGGGGTAGCGTTCTACAACGCTCACGAAGACTCAGCGGCGTCGGCGCAAGAGTTCTTACTCAAATGGCTAACCCGGGCACGAGTAGCGTTCCGCACCCGCATAACGGAAGCGATGGCTGGTGCTCGAACTTTGTTGCGCAACCACGGCGAGGAGCGCATTCGTGCAGTTCTGCGCGATGCAGGCGAGACCCTGCACACTTGGGCGGCACAGAATACAGCAGTTCCGGCCGTGCAAAGCCATGTACAAGAGAGCCTGATGGCGCAAATCCAGGTCGCCTACGCGAGCACCGTGCGCGCGGCCATTCGTCGGGAAGGCGAATGGCCGCAGCTCAGCTACTCACACCATATCGGTTATGGTGCTCGGCGTCTTGCTGTGATGGCCCTTGAAAATGCCGTAGAGCAGTTTACTGGCCACTGCAAGCTGATGGCGGCCACACCGCGGTATGCCGAGGCCGTGGACCTGCTGACCCAGGCGGAGCGTGTTCTGACCGCCTACTACGAAGAACTGCTGCGAAAGGTGCAGTTAATGGGCCAGACAGTGTTCAAGGATGCCCTAAAGGCTGATCCGCAGCTTTGGCAGGCCTGCATGGACGAGTGGGGCCAAGGCCCTGGCTACAAGAGCCGTGTCGCGGCACACAATCGCGATTGGTTCAACAACGAGGCTCGGCTGAAGCTGGAAGACGAGCTTCAGGCTCTCATCGCGCGGGAATGGACGCGCGCCCTGGCCAACGTGACCGCACTGCTTGAATCTTAAAAACCAGCCGCTTTCTGAGCATGCCCAGCTGCGCGGCGAGGCGCTGATCCTCCCACCTTTCAGGCCGCGCCTCGCCGCTCCAGTAAGGCAAAACCCAGGCGCTGAACCTCCGGGATGGCTACCGAAACTATTAACAAGGCCCTTAAATTTACTGATGGCCGGGAGTTTGAAATACTCATGTATTCAAAGCAGTACATGGGCAACAGACGGTAGCGCGGTGTCGTTATTCAAGGGCCGGGTTAATAGGATCAACGCACGCCCCCGCCCACGAAGTCTGCGACAATGCTAGATCAATCAAAACGCCAGTGCGCCCGTGACTCCCGCAACCTTCATCGCCAAGTGGAAAGACAACCTACTTTCTGAACGAGCCGGCTCACAAGCCTTCTTCCTCGACCTCTGCACCATGCTTGGGGTGCCCACCCCAAGCGACCCCGACAACTACTGCTTCGAGCGCGGCGCCACACGCACCGGGGCCGGACATGGCTGGGCTGACGTTTGGATGCGCGGGCACTTTGGCTGGGAGACCAAGGGGCCAGGAGGCGATCTCGCCGGGGCCCTACGGCAGCTCATGACCTACGCGCTGGCCCTCGACAACCCGCCGCTGCTGGTGGTCAGCAACCGCGCGCTCACCGAGATCCACACCCACTTCACCGGCACCCCGAGCGAGACCCACACGATCCGCCTCGAGGACATCGGAACGCCGGAAAACCAACAAAAACTGCGCTGGCTGTTTACTGATCCCGAGAAATTCCGCCCGGGCCGTACGGTCCTCGACATCACCGCCGACGCTGCCGGCCGCTTCGCCGACATCGCGAAGTCAATGACGGCTCGGGGCCACGAACCTCAGAAGATCGCTCACTTCCTCATCCAGTGCCTCTTCTGCATGTTTGCCGAAGACATCGGCCTGCTTCCCAGGAAGATGTTCGAGCGCGTTATCGACAAGCGACAGGGTGATGCAGGCAAGCTCGCCGTCTCCGTAGCTGAGCTGTTCACTGCCATGCGCTCCGGCGGGGATTTCTTGCTTGAGGACATCGCTTACTTCAACGGCGAGCTGTTCGAGCGCATCGACGTGGTCGAGATGATACCGGACGAGATCGAAGCCCTGCTCAAGGCCAGCAAGATGGACTGGTCGTCGATCGAGCCCTCGATCCTGGGCACACTGTTCGAGCGGGGCCTTGATCCCAAGATCAGGGCCCCGCTAGGCGCCAACTACACCGACCCCGGCACCATCATGAAGCTCGTCGGCCCGGTTGTCGTTGAGCCGCTGGAGCGCGAGTGGGAAATCGCCAAGGCAAAAATCGGACCGCTCGTTGCCAAGTACCAGGCGGGCGGCCGCGGGTCTCAAACGGCTGGCCAGGAGGCGCAGGCGCTCTTCCTCGGGCACCTCGAGCGCCTCAAAAATTTCCGCGTGCTGGATCCGGCCTGCGGATCGGGCACGGCGCTGCTTATAACGTAAATTCCGCCCCTTGCAGGGACGGCTCCATTTTTCCGTATAGCGTTGCCGTAAGGGGATGAATGGCTATTGATTTCTTATTTTTAATAGCTTCATATAATAAATAGTGTCAGGCGCAACGAGCTCAACTAATTGGTATCGTTACGGCTACGGCTTCTCATCATCAGCACTACACATGGCATACCCCACTCCCTTAGAGAAATCGAACTCAGCAGCACGCCTCGCCAGGCTCTTTGCGAAAGCTATGAGCGCCTCGCCCCAAAAGTCGACACTGGACGCATGGGCGTTTTCCTTCGACCTCACTGAGTCCACTCAAGGACTGGATCTAACCCACGAAGTCACCGACATGCTGGTCGAGACCACGCGGGAGCTTCGTTCGATGCGCGCCCTTCTCGCCGACTTTGGGGTTCCCGAGAATTTGTTGAGCTACTACGTCACCTACCCGGAGCAGGCAATGGTTGCGACCAACCTTTCTGCGCCGTGGGGGACGACGATTTCGAACTACATGAAGGATGAGGTTCTGCTGTCCTTCGCATGGTATGCGTACATCCTCCCCGAGGAGGCTTCGACGACTACCAACGAGGAGCTCGGAGCACTGACCGAGTTACTTGCAGAGCTTGAGGACGCGCTGAAGGCACCAGGATTACCGCGGTTCATCGTGGACACGATATCAAAGCATCTGGCGGCGATTCGACGAGCTATCCGCCTGTGTCCCGTTCAGGGGACCAAGCCAATGAAGGATGCAGCGAGAGCTTTGACAACCGACATCCAGCTCGACCAAGACGAGATTCGATCCGCAGCAGACAGTGCGGACAAAAGCGCAATGAGCCGCGTTGGAGATGGTCTTTATAAGGTATGGAAGAAAACTGCGGAAGTTGCGGGGGACGCAGACAAGCTAATGAAAACAGGCCAGCAGTTGATCGAAATGGCGACCGACGTGATCGATAAACTCAACTAGCGCGCCATGGGTGACCACTGCAAGTAACCGCTTCGTTCCCACAAGGTAGCGACCCTGCAATTCTTAAATGGCGCAGTGGTCTACTGTGGCTGCGAGGGATTCGAAGACTTCTAGCCCTCGGCAGTATCCTCAGTCCTCGGGTCGAACACCCACCGCCCAGGCAACTGGATCATGCGATTGATAGGCACGAGTCCGAGTAGATCTCCGCTATCGATATCGGCCTCCGCTGCCCTGAGCCTTTCACCGACAAAGTGGTTATCTTGCGGAGCACCGCAGTGCACGCACTGGTTGCAGTACGGCCAGTGCGTTTGTTTCCCTCTCACCAACCTCCGCTTCATGATCGTGTTGAGCCCGACGGCCTTCAACTGATCATTGGTAACCTCTTCGAGGACTGCCTCGAGATCCGCGCTCATGCTTGCCTCAGTGTAGTAGCGCTCAATCCACCTCTCAGGGGGCGCCTCACCGATCTCTATGTTCGTGATGTGCCCGTACACCTGGAGCACGGCTTTTTTGCAGGCCCAGCACGTGTCTTTCATGCACTCAATATGCACGGGCTGGTTACGCTCCAGGACAACCCACTTAAGGCGCCTCGTCAGCATGCCGACGACGAACTCGTCCAACGGAACTTGGAAGTCTAGGAGTTCAGGTGTGCGGTCAAGGGACACCGGTGCCAAACGAAAGGCGGGAACGTCCCTGTTGTGGGCGATTGGCTCGCGTCGGATTGCTGACGAGAGGAACCACGCTCCACGCACGCCGGCCTTGCGATAGCGCTCCTGCCTGTACTGCATCTCCTCATCGGTCTGCTGAGACATCTGGATCTCCAGCGCTATTCGGCTGGCACCTTTCTCGCAATGGACATCCGCGATCCACTCTTCACCCTCCGGCGTCTGGCCATTGCATTCCGTTATAGCCCGCCAACCTGCTAGCTGGACTGCCTTTGCGACGATGTACTTGCAGTAGAGGTGCTCATCACTCTCGGGCGCAGTGGTGCAGTCTCCCTTTCGGGCGTGGGCGAAGAAAGCGGTGCCCCTGCGGCTAGTCTTTGGAATCGCATCGGCCTCGCAGCAAGGCATGCGGAGCCCTATAGCTCGATATTCGGTTTTGAGCTGAAGCCACGCGGTAGAGTCGTACTCGAAAGCGTGAACGTTGTCGCCAGCAGGACTGATCGCGCGAAGGGGCATTCAGGGAGCGACCAGCGGTAACCGGCGTAGTGCTTTTTGCAAGTGCGTGCAGCTGGATTTGCGTATCATCAATGACATACGTATTTTCGAACAGACTAGGCCCCGCTGGCCTCAATACTCGCTTTCGCGGAGTTCCTTTTCCAGCTCATGTTCGACGCTGCGTTCAAGCTGCTCACGGTGCTCTTTTAACCACACGCGGACATTGTCGTTGGTTTCGACTGCAAGACGGGCGTCCACATCTGCCAGTTTTTGACTGTAATGCTCGCTAGCTTGCCCGCTCCAGGCCTCGGTGAAGTTGTTGGCGTGCAGGCTGCGTCGAACCTGCTCTATTGCTCCGTAACGTTCCAGTATCTGCCGCCCGAAGGTAGTGAGCTCGTCCGGCCTGGCGATGATCGGCGGACAGTGCTCGGCAAGAAGCCACGCGCGCTCAGAAGCATCTGCATCCACCCATTCAAAAACCATCGGCGCTGGAAGGACGTCAAGTCCTGCCTGATAACCATCGCGTGACGATCGGCCACCTCGAAGCCAGTTCAGTAAATGCCAGGTTCCGATCTCATTTCGTTGAATTTCTAGCCTTCGCGCAATAGCAGGCCAGACGACCGCAGGCTTTGCCTTTGCCGCCTTAGACAGGAAATCCAGTGGTTCAGGGTGGAAGCCAGCGGTGATGCTGTTCACACTAGCGAAGTTGGCAATGCACCGCACAGCAAGCTCTGCCCCAGCGTCGGGGTTGAAGTCAAGCAGACGGTTCGCCATCTCGTTCCAGCGGTACAACGGCATGTTGCTCGACTGCTTGCTCGCTGCGCCCTCGACAAACACTGGGGAACTTAATACTTGCTCGATACGCGCCGACAGGATGCGATATTCGTTGGGATGACCTCGCAGCCGTGAGTCAAGGATCTCCAGCGCGGCATCGGGCGCATTCGGATCGTCGCTCTCAATCAGCAGGTCGATGGTGCTCTGAAGTGCATCAAACGGCAGCTGGCTGACAACGCCACCATAGACGAATAACCGGAAAGATTTCGGATCAATGTCGCCTTGCTTCGCCGAGACTAGCAAAGCCCTGGCGATGCGATCGCTCATCCCTGAACGCCACACGAGTCCTGGCACGGAAGTACGTATCTCAGCGTTCGCAAGCAGTTGCTCGACGATCTCCTCCCACAAGTCGAGTTTCTTGAAATGCCATGCTGAGAGATAGCCGCCGATGAAGAAGTCGGAGCGTTGCCCACCGGCCTTTATCCATGTCGAAACGATGGAGGACCACAATTTAAGGTCATCAGCCTGACCAAGAAGCTGGCCGAACTGGTGTCCGTTCTTGGCCTCATCCGTGACAAGCCAGCCCAGTTCTGGCTCCAGCAACTCCGGCTTGGCCACGGCTTCGGCGACAAGCTGAGCGAGCGCTGGTCCCGCAGCATTGGAATACTGCCCTTCAGCGTCGAAGTTGTCTTCGATCAGTTTCATGCCCGCATGACGGCGCAGCTTGTCAGAGAAGGAGGCTTCCGTCAGTTCGGCACGAATGGAGTGGAGCTCAGATACAACTGCATCAGCCAACTCCTTGCCTTCGTAGTGAAGAATGGTCACGACGGTTTCGATGCACTGCTCGCGCAGGGCAGGCATCACGGCTGCGCGGCGCAGGAATGCAAGGATAGTTCTTGCCAGCGATACGATCCGGATGAGGCTTCTTGCATGGCTCAAGATCGCCTTGGCTGCCTCAGTAGCTTCTGCGGTAGGTAAGCAGTCAACTGCCTCCTCCAGCACCCTAACGTGTGCTGCATAGGCGTCGTACAGCTCGTCGTAGGTCTTCGGCTTCCAGCGGCTTGGCAGACGCCGCAAGCCTAGTACCTCGTCGATGCTAGTCCGGCTCATGAAGGGGTCAAGGCTTTTACCCAAAGCCTGAACGGCAATGCCCCTTCGGAACAGCTCCTCGCTGCGAAGCAAGCTGCGCAGGTAGTCGATTTTTTCCAGCGGCGACATCTCAGACGCGGCTACAGGCCCATGTCCAAGGCCAAACAACGAGATAAAGACGCCCGTGGAGTTGTTGGACCAGCTCTCGTTTTCGGCCTCAGCCAGCAGCAGCAAGCATTCGGCAGCTTCGAGGAAAGTTTCGGCAGGAACGGCGAGTTGTTCTAGCCGATGGATAGCAGTGCGCCGTGCGTCCCCTTTTAACTGACGCCGGCTCTCAACCGTTTCCGCCCCCAAGGCCGCAGCAAAACGGCGCAGGGCTGCCTTGGGGTTCGCCTGCGCTATCGCGAAAAAAAGGTTGGCGCCACTGGTGGTTTTGTAGCTAACGAGCGACGCAAACATTCCGCCCGCTCCCAACAACCGATCCGCCCACGCTGTCGCTGCCTGGGACTCCCTAGCAAACATAAGCATGTCGTCGAAGTGCTGCCGCATGCGAGCCTCGAGCCCCTCACGCAGTTTCAGGACGTCCACCATGTTGGCGTACTGCTCAAACCAGCTCTTCCACATTGCAACGTGGAGCAACTTCGGAGATATCAGTAACGTTCGTGATCCCTGTAAAACCCGCCGATTCTTCAGATCGGTGACGGAGCGTGATAGCGTGAGCGGCGAAAAGCTAATGTCCAGATGCCTCAACGCCTTCAGCACCGCCGCCTGCACTGCGGATCCATCCGAACCTTCCCACGCGACCTGCCGGAAAAGCGCCAGCGTCCGGATTACAACCAGTCTGTCTTGCCCCTCATTAGAATCGATTTTGTGGGGCGCACACACGATACGGTCCCAAAGTACGTCCAAGTGGGCAAGTTGCTGAGAGGGCTGCTCCTCGGGGTTGTTTTGTATGTAATAACCAAGCCGGTGAGCCGCCCGAGGCGATCCCTCGCAGAGGCTCGCCAGCCAGCTTGCGCTGTCCAGGTGGATGCCATACCCTTTAAAAATATCTGCGACGACCGGTTGTTCGAGCCTCGGAACGTCGATGATCTGTGTGTTTGCATGCGCGCTCGCAGGCTCAGCAACGTTATCTGCCGTCACGAGCAGCATCTTGGTAGCCAGCCTTCTGAACAGCGCCGTCAACTCTTCTGCCGTTTCCAGATCGCATTCATCGGCGACCAGGATGATGACCGTCTTTCGCGCCATCTGCCTCAATGCCATCATCGGCCCGCTCGCTAAAGCTTGCGCTGGATCTCGGCAGTACAGGACGCAGCCGCTCAACTGCGAGGCACTCAGCGCGCGATAGATCAGGTGCGTTTTTCCGGCGCCCGCATCGCCAAGCAAACGCACATGCTGAAACCCGTTGGCGCTATCGGCGGCTAGCGTGATCTGTTCAGCCGCTCTGTTGAGATCCTCCGTCTGCTGGTACTCGTCAATCGCGAGATCGCAGGATTCGGCCATGAACGGCAGGCCATGAAAGACTGCGTCGTCATAGCCCTGAATGCGGTTCAGGCGCATCGCGATGCCGGGCGCCAAGACCTTGATCGCGGAACACAGCTGGTTGGCACGGATGATACGAACTGCGACCGTCGCAAACTCAGGATCGATAGCCCCCATAAAATCGCGGATCTGAGATGCTCCGTGATCGTCAGCGGGGCCGACGAGATCCGATCCGAAAAGTACAACAACGAATGTCCCGCCGTTCTCGAAACAGCTAAGTACTCGGGGCTGGAGGTGGTCCCTAGTATACGGGCCGTTGCCTCTGGCGAACCTAGGTTGGACAAGCAACGACCTAATGTCAGAGGCCGTCGAAGCAGAGAAGCTCCCAGTTTTAATCTGGTAGCGGGTCAAGCCTTCAGAGATCAGGCCGGCCGGCAGCGACTCCCGGGATACGCCAGTGACCTCGGCGTCGATGCCGCCGTCGGAGACGTTGATTGCAGAGGGCACATCTACGGCCGTAATTGGAATGCCTGCGCTAACGGCTTCGATGACGAGCAGTTGCCGGAACAAGTCTACGGCTTGGTCAGCATCGATCTTTGTCAGGTCATCAGTCCTGACGTCAAACGGCTCAGCGGTGTCGGTCGGTATACTCATCTCAGCCCTTTTGGTTGAGTTTCGATTATCCCATATAGTTTTTCGCGCAGCTGCAATGGCGACGTTCAATGCGCAAACAGCGCCAAGGTCTCTTCCTCGCAGGACGCCTGGGCGAGCAAGGTGTTGTCCAAGAGTAGCCCGTTCGACAGAGCGACTGAGGCGCACCGAATTGGCTGGCCAAGGCGGCGAGTGCCACCTAGACGTCGGAGCTAACATGTTGACGCAGTTGACATTTTTACTCTAGCCAGCTATATTATCTACACACTTTGTGATTCTGTAGCAGCCATGCCCTTCGAAAACACTCCTTTTGAGCAACTCCGTACTCTAGCCGCAAAGAAAAAACGCGGCTGGGGCGAGATCGCGCTCGTGCTGCTTGAAGCTGAAGCCGCAGGGAGTTGGCGAGACCAGGCGTCGACGCTTTCCGAATGGGTCGCGACAGTAGCGCAAGCCTTGAACTTGGGCGAAGCGAGCATCTGGCGGTATTTCACGTCAGCTAGATACGCGCTGGAGTTGCACGGGGTATGGCTCGGCCAAGCATCTGACGAAGATTTGATCGACATGCTGAATCAGTCCAGCCCCGAGAATCTCGAACTGTTGTCGAAGCTCGAGCGCGCGGCACCTCCAGAGGTGTTCGGGGAGATGAAGAACCAAGTGCTACTTGGCTCGATATCGCGCGCCAAGCTTCGGACCGTTTGGCAAGACTTCCGCCCTGCCCTTGGCGGCCGCACTGCCCAAGGCATCGGCAAGGCGACTCCCCGTGTCGACTTGAGTGATCCGGAGCAGAAGGCAGCTGTGTTTCGTGGCCTCGTCTTGTCCGCTCTGCGAGATGTCGGTCCCCAGTTGTACAACAAGCCCCTAGCGCTGTTCGCCCTAATGAAAGAAGTTAGCTTTCTAGGAGTGACCGCTGATGCTGTAGGTGTGCTTCAGCAAACCGAGCCAAGCGAAATAGAGGTTCATGTTTTCTGTGTTGCCTCGACTGGTGCGATACCCGCCGAACTCAAGGGTCTTCGAGCATGTGCCGACGCGGCATGGATCGTTGCCCCGAAAGGCGTCACCCTGACCGTCCCTGAAGGCATTGGCCACCTGGCGCTTGACGACTATGGCTTGAACGTTGTGGCGCGGGCGACCTACGCAAAGCCCGAGGCAGTACTTGCTGAGCCACTGCTGCGGGCCACCCTGCTCCACGCCAGTCGCTAATTTTTTTGCCTCATTAACTCTAGCTGGCTATATTTAAACCCATGGACATCATGACTCGTAACCACATTCTCGAGATCGAGTACCCCAAGCCGGGAAAACTCCGAGCCCGAAAAGTCATCAGCCGCTCTAAAGCACGTGCTACCGGCAAGTATCCGGCCTGGAAGATGGGTCGCATGGTGCACTGGGAGTCTGTTCACGAGCTCCACGCGTTTCGACTGCTTGACGCAAACCCAGCTGTCCAGGCGTTCTACGAACAGCCGCTCACGATTCATTACGTGCTTGGTGGCGCCCCTCACCGTCACTACCCCGACGTCCTTGTAGTGCTGACGAACGGCACCAAGGAGCTATGGGAGATCAAGACCGCCGAGGATGCCGCCGAGCCGGAGTACGCAGCGCGCACGGCCTTTCTCCAAGCTGCCTTGCCTGATCAAGGCTTTGAGTACCGAATGATTCTCGGCGAAGACCTCGGCCGTAACCCCCGGCTCGGCAACGTAATGACGGTACTGAAATTTGGGCGCGCCCCGCTGTCGATCGTCGAACACGAGAACGTCCGACGCGCACTGGCTATCGGGCCAATCCCCTGGGGCGCCGCAACCGCCCTGCTCGGCTCTCGAGGCCAGAGTCTCCTCTCCCGATCCTTCCTAGAGGGACGCCTGAGCTTTGACATCGAGCAGCAGCTAACCCCCGAAACTCTCTTTCAAGCAAAGAGGAACTGAGATGAGCACTTCATCGCTGACGGCCGGCGTGACAGTAGCAATCAACGGTAAGCGGTTCACCCTGCTTCGACAGGTTGCACCCGAGCTCTGGCAACTCGAAGACGTAAGCACCCGCCGCGTGATCGAACATAAGACGCAAGCACTGCAAGCCATGTATGCGGCGGGAGAACTCGTTTTTTCCGAACTGGAGCCTCAGCCACGGGCTGCGACCCCAGCCTATTCGACGCTGTCAGATGAACAGCTCGAAACGGCAAAGGTGCGTCGAATGTACGCCCTGGCCATCCTCCACCTTCCGAACTCCCCTGAGCAGGTGAACCCTGCCATCCAGCGGGTCTGGGAGAAGATCAGGCAGCCCGAAACCCCTCCGCACTGGACTACCGTCTATCGCTGGAAGTGCCGTCTGTCCCAAGCGGAGAAGGACTTCACAGCCTTGGCCCCTCGCCACGACGCGAAAGGTAACCGCAACAGTCGCTTTCCCGAAGAGGTGGTCGAACTCGCAAACCAAGCAATCGACCGCGTGTATCTGAATCGTACACCCGGAACGCTCCAGGACACGCTGGATAGCCTGCTCGCAGCGATTGAACACGAAAACCGCCTCCGGCCCTCGGCAATCCAACTGCCTCGCCCGACACGGCGGATGCTCAAATCCATGATCAATGCGATACCCGCCTTCGAAAAGTACGCCGCTCGTCATGGCAAAACGGCGGCCGTGAAGCATTTTCGCTCGGTTCAACAGCATCGCACCACTTCGGCTCCCCTTGAACGCGGCGAAATCGACCATACACCACTCGATATGATCGTCGTCGACGATGAGAACAGCCTTCCCTTGGGGCGGCCGTACCTCACCACGCTCATCGATGACTACACCAGATGCATTCTTGGCATCTACATCAGCTTCGAGCCGCCGAGTTACCTCACGGTCGGACGATGCCTAAAACACGCGTTTCAGCCCAAGGCGGACCTACAGAAACGCTATCCGATGATTCAAAACGCATGGGAAGCGCATGGGGTTCTGCGGGAACTCGTGGTTGATAACGGCCAAGAGTTTCACAGTGTGAGCCTCGAAAACGCCAGCTTCTCGCTCGGTATGGAGCTTCACTACTCGGCGAGACGCACACCGTGGTTCAAAGGGAAGATTGAGCGCTTTCAGGGCACATTGAATCGGGCTTTGGCCCACGGAACACCCGGCAGCACCTTTTCCAACATTTTCGATAAGGAGGACTATGACCCGTCAAAGTTTGCAGTCGTGCGATACAGCACCCTGAAAGAAATCGTCCATACCTGGATTGCCGACGTCTACCACCAAAAAGTACATCGAGCGCTCGGCACCTCGCCGGCAATCATGTGGGAACGCAGCATCCAACCTGACGAAATCCGGCTACCCGAAGATCCCGCACGCCTGGACTTCATCTTGGGTCACTCGGAAGAGCGCGTGCTCACCCATGCGGGGATCGAGCTCTATGGCCTACGGTACAACTCGCCCGAGTTGACTGCGTTGCGGCTGAAACTTGGCTCACGCTTACCAGTCGAGCTTCGGGTCGACAAGTCGGATCTTGGCCACATCTTCGTTCTCTCGCCGGACAGGAAAGAAACCTACAAGGCTAAGTGCCTTGATTTTCAGTACGCGAACGGGCTCTCGTACTGGCAGCACAACGTCTGCAAGCGGTTCGCTTCGCGGGAGCATCGCGACGACACGGCGTCTGGCTGGCTCGCAGCCAAGGCCCGCATCCGAGCGATGATTGAAGACGAGTTCATGCACAAGAAGCAGCGAACCCGGACCAAAGTAGCCCGGTTCAAGAACCTTGACACCCCGCAACCTGAGTCAAGGCAACCGAGTTCGGCCCGCTCAGAACCTTCCCTGGTATCAGCTCCTGAGCCAACGCCTGCTCCGCAACCGTCAACCCCCCTAACGTTAGAAGACATCCAACCGGCGCCGCCGCGTGTTCGCAGGCTGAAGCCGGTTATCACCGAGAGACTGAAAGGAAACACTGAAAATGAATGACCTGAGAAATATCGTTGACACCACGCTGGTGCCTCACGCAGCCTTCGAGGAAGCCTCACGACGGCTTGACCAGTGCTTTCACTATGCGCACGGCGCGAACGAGCCGATCTGTATCGCCGTCATTGGCGAGTCGAGAACGGGGAAGAGTCGTGCTATCGAGGACTGCTACTCGCGAAACATGTCTGCGCGCAGCGCCGATGGACTTGAGGTACCGATTCTGCGCGTGAAGACACCCTCCAAGCCTACGGTTAAATCCTTGGCTGAACTGATGCTCCGCGCGATGAGTGACCCGTTGTTTGACAAAGGCACCGAGAACGCCAAAACGACGCGACTCCACACGCTGATGCGTAACTGCCAAACCAAGATGGTCATGATTGACGAGTTCCAACACTTTGTCGATAAAGGCTCTCACAAGGTGATGCATCACGTTGCAGACTGGCTCAAAGTCCTTGTCGATGATGCACAAGTCGCCCTAGTGGTCGCCGGCCTGCCATCATGCCAAGCCGTCTTGGAGCAGAACGAGCAACTCAGCGGGCGCTTCATGTCGCCGGTGCGTATGCCTCGATTCGATTGGTCGAACGACCCGCATCGCGAACAGTTCCTCGACATCCTTGGTGCCTTTCACGAGTCCATCGGCTGTCACTTCGACATGCCTGCTCTCGACGGACCGGATCTGTCCTTCCGTTGCTTTTGCGCCACCGGAGGGCTCATGGGCTACTTGACGAAGCTGCTGCGCCAAGCTGTTTGGGATGCCATCGACCGCGGTTCAAAGACGATCGATCTTGCGGCACTGGCACACGCACAACAGCAGGCTGTCTGGTCAAAAGATGGGCCATGCGGGATCGCAAATCCATTCACTCGTGAGTTCCAAGCTACGCCTACCTCCGAGCTGATTGAGCGAATTCTCAGCATCGGAGTTGCACAGGAGCCGCCTCGCCCATCAAGGCGCCGATCCACCGCGGCTACTGAGCGAATGACCACCCGCTCAGTGTTGAGCGCAACATGAAGGCACTACTTGTCCGCACGCCGGCACCTTATCCTTCGGAGAGCCTACCCGGCTACGTTCTCCGGCTCTCGGAAGAGAACGGGTACGATACGCCCTGGCACTTGCTGAGTTTGGCCGGCATCTCGCCCTACGAGTTAAAGTTGGCTAGCTTTCCTGTTGAAAGGCTCGCGACAGTACTTGGCGTACTCCCTGAGTCGCTTCAACACCTCGCCTATCACCGGAAGGTGGAGAGCAAGCGGCGGTACGTGATACACGGGCACGAACTTGGCGATGGCTTGAGCTACCAGCCGCTGCGTAGCTCAGCACCGGCGATTTGCCCGGACTGCGTGGTGCAACAAGGGTTCATCGATGCTTTCTTCGACCTGAATCTCGTGGTTGCTTGCCCGATCCATCGGCGCGCGGTTGTCACACATTGCCCTTCATGCGCCGCGCCCCTATCCCATTTTCGGCCAGGACTATTGACCTGTAGTTGCGGTGCATCTCTTGCTGACGCTCTCTCCACAGAAGTCAGCGATCAGGTGGTGAGCTTGATGTCGATCCTTAGGGCTATGCTGACGGGCGACGAACACTGCAATCTCAGTGGTCTCCCTGTACAGCAGATCCTGGGAACATCGCTCCGGATGCTTCTGGTCCACCTCCCGTCACTTGCCGTGCTCAACCGCCCAGAGGCTGGCGAGGACATGCAGCTTGTCGTCGAGGGCATCGCTGAAGCACTCGCAGACTGGCCGACAGGATTTCATCGCGTGCTGCGCCAAATCGACGCTGCACAACCAGAACACATCGTAGCCTTCCAAAAAAGGTTCAAGGTCCTTTGCGGGCTGTTCTTCAACGTGCCTGAAACACGCGCATCCTTCTCATGGCTACATGAAGAGTTCCTCCGATACGGATGTGAGAGCTCAAGCAACACTACCGTGCATCCGCGAATGCTGAGAGCGGTTGAAGCGGATAGGCGGTTCATATCTTTGAAAGAGTGGGCTGAACGCGTAGGAGTGACGCCGACGACCGCGGGTGACTGGGCAAGAAAGGGCCTGATCGCAGCGAAGATCATCGAGACCGCGACCGGACCCCGATATGTCGTAGATTCAACGGTTGTCGAGACGCCGTTGGAAGCTGACGGTGGCCGAGTGTTGAATGTTCGTGAAGCTGCCGCACACATCGGCCTCACAGTCAGCGCCCTGGCCCGCCTAAAATCTGACGGGCACTTTCAGTGCAAGCATCGCCTCAAAATAAAAGGTGGCTATCACACCTCAGATCTTGATGATTTTCTGCATCGACTGCTGGAACTGAGCCCTCCAATCGAAGGCACGGAAGAACACGACACGGTCAGCCTGAAGCACGCCCTACAAAGCTATCGAATGCACTGCGACGAACGGAAGGCCGGGCTTGTAGTAGCGTATCTTGAAGGCGAGCTCCGGTCCGTCGGGAGGACTGGTGAGACGACAAACGACATCCTGTTCCGACGCGGCGACCTGGCAGAGTTGGTTTTGGAGAGCCGTACGGTCGCGGCCGCGGGGGCACTAACCCTACGCGATGCCGCTGCGCGCATAGGCTGTGACCCTACTGCAATGCCCGGGCTCCTTGCTGATGGCTGGCTTGAAGCAGTCGAAGCTCGCGAGAGCACTCGTGTTACAGACGTGTCAGTCGAGCGGTTTGCGAAGCACTACATCGCTATCAGTCGGCTGGCCAGGGAGCTGACGAGCAGCTCCAGGCGACTCATGTTGCTTTGCGAAAAAAGCGGCATCCCGCTGCTCGCGATCGCACGAGAAACAGGCAGCATCGCGCCATTCCTCGAGCGCCACCACATCGACGCGCTGACACAGCTCTCGGACGCAAACCCAACACGAGACGAAATCGCCGCTGCACGCACTGAGACTGGGCATCCAGCAGTCGAAGCCCTTCGCGGTTATCTGGGTGACCTCCAGTCCCGAGGCGAGCAGATCCCCCTACGCGGTGGCAAGCCAAACAAAGTCGCAATCGCGCGGAACTGTGGCTTCGCTCGAGACGTTCTGTACGACAACGAGTGCGCGATTGCGCTGCTCAATGCTCACCTCGGAGGCGCAGAAACCGAGCGAATCTGACGCGAGATTTGAGTTCGTGGACACAGCACAAACTAGCTTTCCACGCGTCGAAGGCTCCTCTGATTACAACTCTATAGATTACAGATTACTTTTCGCCTGAATAATTTTTATTATATGCATCAATGGCTTGCATAATTATTTTGCGCTCAAGCGTGTTGGCAGGTCAAGTGAAACGTGTTGCGAGGTCAAGTAAAACGTGTTGTGAGGTCAAGTGAAACGTGTTGTGAGGTCAAGTAATGTCGCCTTGTAGCATGTAGTCCTCTTTCTCGATTTTTCCGTCTTGGCGCTATACCTCTCTCCAGCCCTCTGGGCCATTTTAGGGGTAGTAGATGAAAGATCGAGCAACTGAAGTTCGGCAGCAAGCATCAGCGGTACGTCGTGCGGCGCAGTCCGCCGACGATGCAACCCTACGCCAAGCGGCTTCGACACTAGATCGCACCGCTGATGGCCATGAGAAGCGCGCGGCATCGATGACTGAGATTCCAGACCTTTCGGGTGCCTCCGTGTCGCAAGTGCGAGCGACGCGCCGGCGGCGCGCAGTGCGCATCAACGAGTTGGTTTACCTGCCATCCTGGCGGGAATCTGCATTCGGCTTACCCAACGCGCTGCTCAGATCTGCGCTGTTTAGTGTCGCAAAACTCGATGGAGATGAGCGCAGGGCCGCAGTGTTTGATCTGCCGATCTACGCCCAAGGTGACGTGGTCCTCAAGCTCACAGGTTTGCGGCTGATCGACTACGATCGACAAGTTCTTGCTGCCGTCCTCAGCGCCTACCGAGACTTTCCGTTGTCCCAGGACGCTGAAAGTGGCTGGGTTCGGCTGAGTTTCTGGCAGTTTGCGGGGCTGATGGGGCTGTCGTACGGGCTCAAAGTGCACCTGGCGATACGTGAAAGCCTGGTTCGACTAAATGCAGCGCACCTGCGTTTGCGAGTCAACCGGCGTGATGTTCCGTTGCCGCGGCTCGTCGAGGTGGCGTTCGATGATGGCTACGAAGAGCTTGCGACTGATCCCCGAAAACTGAAGGGCAGTGACTTGATCGCGCTACGCGTACCTGAGGGAATGGCGGAACTCTTCGGCCCAGCCTGCTGGACCGCGGTTCCAGCGGTCGCGTTCACTGAAAACGCTGGACTCGTACGCTGGCTGACCGGATTCTTCAGCACGCACTCGGGGCCGTACCCCTTGGAAATCAACGATCTGTACGACTTGAGCGGCTCGGACTGCGGATTGCGTGAGTTCCGCCGGCGGCTGAAGAACGCACTCGCCAAGCTCGAGGAACCGGGCACGCCGGATGAAGTCCGGGTCGCAGCCAGCGTGTTCAACAAAAAGGCAGACACAATCGAGGTGTTCTTGGAGCGGTGGAATCAAGCCTAGGGTGACTCACAAAGTGCTGCACCCTTACCACCCTAAGACGGTTTAGCGTCCTGGCCCGCTTGAGTGGGACGCCTCGCTAGTAGTCTGGCGACTCCCGCAAGACATGATGTTCTGCGTCATCCAAAGCCCGCGATCCCGCGGGCTTTTTCATGGTAGCCTGCTTCCTAGTCAGAGATCTTCAGGCTCGCGTCAACCGAAAATAAATCATTTTAAATCAATACTTTATATTCAGACGCACGCAAAACCGCCGAAAATACGAGGAAACTTGCAGCTTATGCGTAAATTGATGGCGGAACTTGCAGCTTATGGGGACATCTACTTGCAAGATATGGTGTACCGCGTGTTGCTAAGTCCTTGATTCAACAAGGCAGGCACTTGCAAAATATGGGTGAACCCACAGCTTTTGTACGTATCTACATTTCGTGGAAGCTGACAGACCCGTAAGCCGCTAAGTAGCAGCATCCAAACGCAACGCCCACCTTCCGAGGTGGGCGTTTTTTCGTCTGAGT
>Ga0075158_10000975_pt1 | contig 22454 bp, 29 predicted proteins | sample JI91814BDNA_FD_70968 | JGI IMG/M metagenome (GOLD analysis project Ga0075158, IMG submission 70968) | Wastewater effluent complex algal communities from Wisconsin, to seasonally profile nutrient transformation and Carbon sequestration -... | ecosystem: Engineered > WWTP > Effluent > Algae... | reverse complement strand
CTGAATGCAACATTCAGAGGAAGGGTTCACAGAATGTATGTTCTTTAACCCTACGTCTCTCAGGACGTGAAGCCTCCCTATTAAACTTGAAGGCTCCCTTTAAGGGGAGCCTCTTTTTTTTACAAAGTCTTCACACCACAAAGTTCTTCCCTAATAATGAGTTTCGCCTAATATCTCTTCCAGCTGCGCCAGAGCATTGAAGAAATAGCCCCACAAGCCCAGATCAAGGAAGGTTTCAAGATCAACCAGGATTTGACGAACCTTGTCTCGGGGAATCAGGATCGTTTCCATGTCACACTCCCTTTCCGTTTTGCAAGGCAGGCATCAGCGTTTTCAGATGTTCCACCGCGTCCATGCCTTTTTGTTGCTGGTGTTGCCGTTGTTCATCTAGCCGTTCCCGCATGAGATCAAAAGCCGTTTTAGGCTGATTTTGTGTCTGCACCACTCCGCCCTTGTTAAACTTTGCCAGATTTTCCACAAACTGCTGAAGCTCCGGGGATCCTTCTTTGGGTCGGGTGAGTGTTTTCTGTATACTTGTGGGCTGTGGGTCTGCATAACGAATCTCTGTTAACTGTTGCGTTTTATGCAACGCTTCCGTTTCAGACATAGTGGAAGTAGGAAACGAGACAATGTTCGACTCACTTTTTGATACTGTCTTTGACTTCGCGGAATCAGGATAGTCCATAACTTCTTCCGTACATCCTAGCCCCTGCAAAACATCAGGGAAGACATCCCGCAAGGCAAAGGCACGGGCGCGCATCTGAAGCATGCGCTTGGGATACAAGACCCAGGGCGTGGGCTTTCCCGAATACCCCACCTTACCCCAAAGTCCTGCCTGTTGAGCGTCTTTTTGAGAAAATGTGCGGATCTGCTCTTTCTGTCCCTTACGCTTGACCATGCAAATGGCGGTCATGGTATTTTCGTCAAAGTCCTCATCGCAGTCTTCCCATACGGAAGATTGTTTGCATAAGGCCAGCATGGCATCGCCCCATACAGTGGGGCGTCCGTTAATGACCGCAATGTTAAGCAGGCTGTGTCCCCAAGAAAGCCCAAGGCTTTGTCCAAACAGAATCGCCACGGCAGCGTCATGGGGTTTGTTCTTCCAGGCGGGAAAGAAATCACTTTTAGAGATAAAGTCTGCCAGCTTAAACACCTCGTCGATGGTTCCCAGAGAAGACCTGTCTATGGGTAAAGTATGGTGTAAATTCATGATTCAATTCCTTTAAGTTATAGTTTAAACGTCATGCGGGCGCTGCCGTCTTTAGCGATCTTGATGCAGACGGCTCCCCCGCCCTGAAGCTTGGCAATTGAGGCATCGCCCATAAAATGGCGCAATTCCGCTTTCATCTCCTTGACGCGCTTGGCGGCTAAGGACGCCATCTCGCTGGTCTCACGCACTTGATGCACCTTGTGTGACCATTCTTCGTCCAGTTCCATCTCCACATCTTCTTTGGGGGTGTTGATTTTGGCAATCAACGCTTGAACGCTTTCTGATGTAAAGTCGATGGGCGGCGCCTTGCGAGGCACTACAAACCCGTCCCAAAAGTTGCGGGCTTCTTCCAGCATCATCTGCTCGTTCTCAAGGTTACGGGTAAAGGTATAAAGGCGGTAATCATTACCACCGATCAGAACCGCTAAATCCCAGGTGTCCATGCCCAGCACCGCCATGTAGGCAACGACCTGAATATAGTAGTGATAGGGAATGGGACATTGATTGATATCCACGCCGTCCCACACTGTGCCTGACGTCCCCCATTTCTCCCGACAGAAAGCATCCGCCGTCTTGATCTCCAACCCCCTGAGAGCTTTGCCGTGTCCATCTTTGGTATACACAAGGCGGTCAGGACTGGCGGTGAGGAAAGGGTATTTAAGGTAGTGACACTTAAATCCTGGTACGACCGCATACCCTGTTTCGTCCTGATATTTGAGGGCGACGACATTTTCCAGCCGATGTCCCCATTCTTGTACAGGCGTCATATCCGTTTGCAAGGACAAGGGATCGTTCGTGGTCTTTTCCATGTAAAGCTCGTAAGGGGTCTTCCAGGGGGAAAGACCGAGGGCGGCAGCCACCTCACTACCACCTAAGCTTTCTTGCCGTTCCAGCAGTTGCTCTAAAGTAAAGTTCATGGTTCCCTCCCTTAAAGCCGGATACTGGCGTAATAATCATCACGCCATTCTTGTTCGTCTGTTGGCTGGCAAAAGAATCCGCCTGTGTCCAGACTGAGCTTTCCAAATGGTTCGTCTTCTTCGGGAAAGTCCCAGTGAATCAGGGACTCTGTGGACTCTTGCAAGGGGGGCATCCAGTCATTAATGACCAGAATTTTGGGCATAGTTTGGGTATTGGCGTTACGCATAACGTTTCTCCTTTAATGGTTAGCTTTGCTAAAAAAGTTATAAAATTAAGGCGTTAGGATGCGTAAGCGTCCGTCTGATAGAACGCCAGGACCTGTTCAAACCGGTCAACGGAATGATCCAGGGCTTCCACCAGTTCCTCATTGCGCTTGCGGATCATCGAAAGTCCTTCGAGAACATTGGGTGACGAGGAAAAATCGTTCCTCTTGATTTGTGGGTCTAAAGTGTTTATGGATGCGTTTAGCATGATGTTTAACTCCTATAAGTTAAATGTTGTGTTAGTGGCGTTAGGGAAGGTCGAAGTTCCTTAACGTCACGATAAGAGTAGCGTCCTTTGGGAAGGAGCGTCAACTCATTTCTTCTAAAAAACGGCTCTAAACTGTCATTATTATTCATTGAGACACCTTTTCACCAAGATTATGAGACAAGGCTACTTTCTGGATTTTATAGGAAAGCGCATAGTCCACCGTGTTGACTTTTTCTTCGGCATAACGTTCTGCTTCTGGAGTGACCCCCGTTTAAACAGGACAGGGAGTAGTGCTTATTTTGAACCATTTTTACCCTACACCTAAGCTGCCTTCATTTGAAGTAAATATTGTCTTGGAGAGAGCATTTTTAAGCCCTTGTGAGGCGCTTTCTCGTTATAATCTTCAAACCATTTTGGCAGTTGTTCCAGTACCGCCTGAGCGGATGCTAGATTTCCAAATGTCACATAATCTCTCTTGAACGTTTTGACAAAGGCTTCCGCCATTCCATTGCTTTCAGGACTCCGAGGAGCCGTCGTACACATCACCATCCCCAATGACCTGCCAAAAGCAACAGTCTCACGCGCTACATAAGGAGAGCCATTGTCACTTAACCATTGCAGAGGATGGGGTAGACGCAAAACTTTTCCAAAGCGTTTTTCAACGCTCTCTGCCATTAAATCCTGAATCATGAAGCGGTCAATCCCCTTGCTGGAGGCAATCCAGGAAATGATCTCCCGATCATGGCAATCTTGAGAAAAAGCAATATGAATTTGATCAGCGTTCCAACACTGAATGCTGAAAGCATCGGAACACCAACGCAGATTACTTTTCAGTGTCATCACCTTGCCATCATGATTTTTGACTGGCCTGTGTTCGGGCTTTTTCAAGAGTAATCCCGCCTGACGCATTACGCGATAAACCCGTTTATGATTCACGTTCTCCTGGCTCTTTTTCTTCAACAAAGCGGTCACACGCCGATACCCATAAGTGGGACGTTCATCGGTAATCTCTCGAATCAGTGATAACAATCTCATGTCCTCTTCTGTCAGGATTTTCGTCATTCTTTTTTCAGTCCCTTGCCTCAAACGCTTGTGAACATAAGAGCGAGAAACCTCCAGAGCACAACAGACCTTACTCATAGCGTACCCCCTAGACCGACATAGGGATTGCGCCATATCTGTTTTTTTTCGCGACTCATGCGAACCGCTTCTTTTAAAATCTCAACCTCTTCCGTCTTTTGTCCTAAAAGCCTTTCAAGACGTTTCAGGCGTTCAACGGCTTGTTTGTAAATGCTTTCAGGAATCACCCTTTCTTCACTCCCAACACCCGTTAAGGCTCCTTCTTCGTATTGACGCCGCCATCTAAAAATCAGAGAAGGCGAAATATTATGCTGACGGGCAACATAAGAAATGCTCTTGCCTGGTTCCTGCGTTTCTTCAACAATGGATTTTTTCTCAAATGAATTCCAGTGACGGCGCCGTTCAACAGACGTCACCACATGTATTTTTTGATCGTTAGAACTAGTCATAGTCATAGTGTTATACCTATCGCTTACGCACTACTTCTAACTGTCCGTTTTTATAGGGGCAACTCCAGCTTCTTCAGCAGAATGAAAAGCCATATCCTCGGTATACACACAGTGGTCGCACCAACAACTTCCGCCATCATCGTACCAGAGGATGGTATAAATATTTTGAGGTAATTGATCCTTCATCATACGTACTCCGTATAAAGTAAATAAACGTTACAGCATCATATTAAAGAATTTACCAAGAAGCAGGAGGAGTTTTAAACTCTCTCCCCACACATTCTGGTAATCAGATCCCGTTGTTCGGCGAGAACATCCTGGGTCGTCTCAACGTTGGCATCTGCCCAGTTGCGGACGTAATCAGAGATCAGAGAGACATGGTCTTTCAGGTGCTGAAGAGAGAGGTCGGATAAGCCTTCGTCTTCTTCTTCGTGATCGGTGCAAAGCTCGTCCATTTTATAGGTGTCAACCATGTTCAGAACCGAGTCTAAAGCATGGGCTAAGTCGCGGACGAGGCGTTCTTGATACGCTTGCTTGCGGATGAGGACGATCAACTTTTCTTCTTCTGCGCGAAGGGTGTTGAGAGCATGGGCGATTATTTCTGTTGAGACAGAATTTTTTACTTGAGATTCTTCCGAAGAATTTATATGAATCAAATTAGTCATGATTTTAACTAGTCCTATAGTTAAGGTTGTGATTAGTGAGGTTAAGGAGATTCCAGTTTCCTTAACCTCACGATAACTTTACCGTCCCTTGAAAACAGTCGTCAAGTCAATTCTTCAAAAAAACATTGGAATAGAGCCGTTTTTATAAAGTAAATATTCTGCCTAGCTCCCAAGACAAAGGGACAGGCTTTTCTTTAAACATTCATCTCGGTGTGACGTTTTGCCTTGAGGGGGTCTCTTGTGTCCCGTGACAGGGAGCGGTAGAATAAGCTCATTCCTGTAGTTGCAGTACAGGAATATTCAAGAGCATTTCAAGACCTTTTTTCATCTAAAGATCTCATAAAACGATTGTATCCCGCCTAAGGGATTGTTGCAATACTATGAGATGAACAAAGATGCTGGAATGGCACTCTCGGAAGGTTAAACTCGGCGATCTGAAAGATTACGACCATAATCCGCGCCATATCTCTAAACAGGCGATGGAGAAGTTGTGCGAATCTTTGAGAGAAGACGGCTATCACCAACGCCTGATTGTCAACCGCGATCTCACGATTATCGGCGGACACCAGAGAAAAAAAGCTCTTCTGCAGGCAGGATTTTCTCCAGAAACAGAAATGGAAGTCCTTGAGCCTTCCCGTTTTCTAACCCCTGATGAAGTGGATCGCATTAACATCCGTGACAATCTTTCCTATGGTGCTTTTGACGACGATATTCTGGCCAACCGCTTCGATCCGCAAACCTTGTCAGACTTCGGCATGTCCGATGACCTGCTTAAAAGTCTGGGCATTCCCTCCGTGCTGGACATGATTGAAGAGCAACCTCTTCCCGAACTCCCTCCCGAACCCAAGAGCAAGCTGGGGGATGTTTACCTCCTCGGCAACCATCGCCTGATGTGCGGCGACAGCACTAACCCAGAACACGTTGCCAAACTCTTGGGCGACAACATCCCCATCCTGATGGTGACCGATCCCCCCTATGGGGTCAATTACGATCCAGAGTGGCGAGAAAGAGCCGACAAAGGGGTGGATATCCGAAGCACAGGAAAAGTCCTGAACGATGACCGAGCCGACTGGACGGAAGCCTATAAATTGTTCCCCGGCGATGTGGCCTACGTCTGGCATCCTTCCACCACCACCCATTTGTTTGCCCAGAATCTCGAAGCTTGTGGATTTACGTTGATCAACCTCATCATCTGGTCAAAACAACATTTTGTCTTGAGTCGAGGAGATTACCATAACCAGCATGAGCTTTTGTGGTATGCCTCGCGTCCCCAGCAGAAGACAAAGAAAGCCGATAAACCAAATTACACCGCCACCCACGAACCTCTGTGGTACGCCCATAAAAAAGGCAAGAAGCATAACTGGCAAGGGAAGCGAGACCAAACCACCGTCTGGGACATCGCCAATAATAACAGCTTCGGCAATCCCCACACCGAAGAGAAATTCGGTCACGGAACGCAAAAACCTCTGGAATGTATGCTCCGTCCTATCCTGAACAACACGTCCAAAGGGGAAGGAGTCTACGATCCCTTCTGCGGATCAGGGACAACCTTGATTGCCTGTGAGAAGTCCGACCGCCTCTGTTACGCAATGGAATTGTCGCCCACTTATGTGGATATGAGCCTCGCACGGTGGGAGAAAGAAACCGGCGGGAAAGCCCTTCTGGAAACAGGGGGGGTGACACCAGAAACCCTATAGGAGAAAAAAGTGATAAAAGAGCATAAAACCATTATTGAAGAACTCAAAACATTGGCCTTGAACGATGAAGCGATTACCTATGATGACACGCTTCATATTCCCCTCTTGATTGAAGTGATTGGCAATGGCTCTCCGGTGAGTGCTTTTGCCGCGCAAGCCCATATCAGTCGGAAGACTTTTTATGAATGGCTTAAAAAGCATCCTAAATTTAAACGTGCTTATGAACGTGCTTTGCCTGAAGGTGAATCCGTTTTCGTCAATATTCCTCTTCAAAAACCAGAGCTTCCCTTTCCCTACTGGCACATCCGTATGCGCAATCAATACCAATATGGCAAAAAATGTGTTGTTGACAGCATGAACAGCGATTCAGCCCTCGAACGTCTCAAGGGAGCGCGATTGACCTTTGTGGAGGGAGAGCTTGGCATCAGCGAATACGCCCAGCTGGTGGGAACTATTGTTACAGAAATTAAAGCCTCCGAACTGGCGCGGTCTTTGGATGAAGCCACCCTGGACGGACTCAAGGATATTAAAACCATGAACAAAGAAGAATTGAATGAACGGATCAACGTGCTTATCCGATCCCTTGAATGCAAGGGTTAAGAAGATTGAGGAACTGAAAATGCTCTACGAACGCCATCAAGAGTTAGAAAGAGCCGAACAATCCCTCTACGTCTTTTTACAGCAAGCGTGGCGCGCTATAGAAGGAGATACCCCCTTCACGGGAGGCTGGCACATAGAAGCCATTGCCGAACATCTGGAAGCCTGTTTTGAACGGAAGATTCAACGCCTGCTGATTAACGTGCCTCCTCGATCGTCAAAATCATCCCTCGTCTCTATTGCCTTTCCTGCGTGGGCATGGATTCACAATCCCGAAGAGCAGTTTATTTATGCCTCTTATGCCGCCTCGTTGTCTTTGGCGCATTCCCTTAAATGCCGTCGTCTGATTGAATCCCCCTGGTATCAGAACAACTGGGGTCATCGTGTCCAACTCTCCAAAGATCAGCGGTCAAAGGGCGAGTTTCAGAATACGCGGGGAGGACATCGCATCGCCACCTCTGTGGGAGGAAGCACCACAGGACGGGGAGGTCATATTCTGGTGTGCGATGACCCCAATAATGTTCAGGACGCTGAATCGGAAGCCAAGAGAGAAAACACCTTGCAATGGAAGTCACAGGTATGGCCGAGCCGGTTTAATAACCCTAAAGAATCTTGCGAGATTGTGATTCAGCATCGGGTTCACGAGCAAGACATTTCGGGGATGATTTGTGATCTGGATACCCAACAGGAATGGGTCAAGCTGATTTTGCCGATGGAGTTTGAATCCTCCCGTCACGCTAAAACCGTGATTCTCCCCTCCAGCAAGGGGAAAGTCTGGCAAGACCCCCGCAGAGAGGAAGGCGCGTTGCTCTGCCCCGAACGCTTTGGTGAGAGACAAATCACCGACTACAAGAAAGAACTGGGCGCTTACGGCTATGCGGGACAATACCAGCAAAGACCCGCACCCGCAGAAGGAGGCATTTTTAAGAAAACCTCCTTCCGTATCTGGTGTGAGCCCTCCCTTCCCCCATTTCAGCATATTCTCTGTTCAGTGGACACGGCTCTCTCGACCAAAGAAGAATCCAGCTATTCCGCCTGCACCACGTGGGGACTGTTTGATTATTTAGGCCACACCCACGTGATGCTGATCGGACTGTTTAAGGGGCGGGTTCCGTTTGACGAGCTCTGCGAGAGAATGCGGGCGCTTTCCAAAGATTATCGGGATAACGGACGCAAACAGGTCACGATTGATGGCCGTCATCGCCCTGACTTTTTTCTGGTGGAGGATAAAAGTGTGGGGATTCCTTTGAATTCTTATCTCCATAAAATGGGCGTGCGGACGGATATGTTTAACCCGACCCCTTACGGGGATAAAAAGTCCCGCGCTCATCTGGTGCGGTATTATCTGGGACAGCACGGTCTTGTGTGGTTGCCCGGACATGAGAAAGATAACTATGACCGCCTCTTTGAAACCTGCCGTCTCTTTTTAGAGGACGTGCTTTTATTCCCCAACGGCAAATCTCAGGACGTGGTGGACACCATGACCCAGGCGCTGTTGTATTTTAGAGACCAAAACATGCTGGAGCATGTGAAAGACCGCAACGCGTGGGAGGACGACGACTAAATGGATGATTTTCTTCTCGACAGCCCCCCATCTTCCCCTAATGCCCTCGTAGACAGCACGCCGGTAGATCGTACCTTGCTGGAAGAAGAAGCCCCCTCGGACACCTTTCTCGGCAATTTGGCAGAAACTTTGTCGTCTTCCACTCTTACCTCCATCACCTCCACCCTTCTGGACGGCATTGAGCGGGATAAAGCCTCTCGCAGCGCCTGGGAGCAGGCGTATATTCAGGGGCTTAAAAATCTGGGCTTAACCCTTGAAGAAGCGGAAAACCTGTTTTTCCCCAAAGGGTGTGCCGCCTTTGACACGACCCTCACGCAATCGTTGCTCAGGTGTTACGCTTTTGTGGAACCAGAACTCTTCCCTCCCGAAGGACCGGTGCATGTGCAGATTTTAGGATTGGTCAATGAAGCGCTTGAAGATCAGGCGGAACGGGTTAAGGCATGGATGAACTGGTACCTCACCCAACAAGACGAGGACTATAGCCAAGACTCCTCTCGTTTGTTGATGACGGTTATTTTAAGAGGCTGTGCCTTCAGAAAAGTGTTTCAAGACCCCGTGACCCATCACCCGGTGGCACGCATGATTAAACCGCAAGATTTTCTGGTGAACAACGACTGCGTGAGCGTTTTGTCCAGTGACCGCCTGACCCATGTGTTTTATCTGGACAAGCAGGAATTGCTGCTGAGGCAGAGGAACGGCTTTTATCGGGACATTGAAATTATCTGGGGGAATGCGTCCGAGGGCAACAGTGACGTAACCACAGCCCTTGAAAGTCTGGAAGGGATTATTCACAGAGAAAACGATGATAAACCTTCTCTTTTGACCCTTTACGAATGCCATGCCCATTTGGTCATCGAGGACGAGGAAGAAAAATCCTCTCACAAACGGATGCCCAAGCCCTATATTGTGACGTTGATCCCCAGCACACGACAAATTCTCTCTATACGGCGCAATTGGGAAGAGGGCGATTCTGACGTGAGGCGCATTGAATACTTCGTGCAATATACCCTGTTTCCCGGGTTTGGTCTTTACGGGTTGGGCTATGCCCAACTGCTGGGAAGCAATGTCCATGCCTTGACCAGTATTTTAAGACAGCTGATCGATAAGGGGATTTTGAGCAATTTCCCCGGAGGATTAAGAGCTTCCGGTCTGAAGATTCCCCAGAACGATAAGCTCATCGGTCCTGGTGAGTTTGTGGAGGTCAACACGGCGGGATTCCGTTCGTTAAAGGACAGTATTATTCCGCTGCCTTATGGGGAGCCCTCGGTGGTGTTGAAAGACCTTTACGAGATGCTGCGCCGTCAAACTCAGGAACTGTCATCGGCAGTCGAGCTCAACATCAATGAGCAAAGCGCCAATACCCCTGTGGGGACGATGATGGCGCAGGTGGATGTGGCGCACAGGTTACAATCGTCCATCCTTAAATCCCTCAAGCAAGCTTTGAGTCAAGAGTTAGGGATTTTGTACCGTCTGTTTGGACAATGCTTGCCGGACACCCCTTATCCCTTTGCGGTGGTGGGAGGCGCGCATCAGGTGATGCGAGCAGATTTTAACCAAAGTCTTGTCCTTGCCCCCACGGGCAACGGTCTGCTCTCCACCTCGACTCAACGCATTGCCCATGTGCAGGAATTGCTGAAACTCTCCTCCCAGGCTCCCCAGTTGTTCGACCTCAAAGCAGTTTACAAGCGTGCCTGCAAAACCCTGCAAATTGAGAATATTGATGAGATTATGCCCCCGCAACAAGAAGCATTGCCCCTGGACCCCATTACGGAGAATATGAACGCGGTGCAAGGAAAACCTCTGACGGTCGCCCTCTGGCAGGATCACCCAGCCCATCTGACGGTTCACGGGCAATTTGCCCAAGAAAATCCTGACACCGCACCCACCCTGCAAGCTCATATGGCCACCCACAGAGCGTATGCTTACCAGCTTCAGATGCAACAAGCTCTGGGATATGCCTTGCCGCCTCTTGAGGAAGAGCAAAACCCCCAGATTCAAAACCAGATCGCGATGGGAGCCGCAGGCATCGCAGGACAGCAGCAGGCAACACAGAGTCAAGCCTCTCCACAGCCCGTTGATCCCAACGCGGTCTTGATGGCGGATATCAAAGCCAAAGAAGAAGGCAACCAGTTGAAATTTGCCGAAGCTCAACTGAAAGCCCAGACCGAAGCCTTTAAAGCCCAGCTTCAGTTTGAGATGCAAAAACATAAGCTGGAAGTAGAGCAACTGCTCGCCGACCAGAAAAATGCCGTCCAGTTACAGATTGAAGGCATGAAACATGCGAGCATGGAACACGCTCACGTGAAACATGCCGACATGGAAACCCCCAACGAAGGAGCAGTAGTTTATGCCGAATAAACCCAAAAAGCCAACCTTGCCACCTCGCCTTCAAAAGAAGAGCAAACAAGGACAGGCGGTTCAGAAACTCACCAAAACTTTAAAACAGGTTCCCGTGAAAGAAGCTGTTAAGCCCGATGGATTGCTGTCTGCTCTTGAAGACAAAGCCCGTGATTTTGTGAAGCCGCCGGCTAAACCAACGGCTAAACCGTCGGCTAAACCGCAGAAGCTGGCCACCGGAGGGGTGGCCAAGATTCGATTGGGACAAAGCACCCCGTCGGGCAAGCAAAAAAGCATTAAGTCCAGGAAAGGATAAAAAAATGGTCGATGTTTACGCGGAGAAGATGCAGCAACAATTGATCAAAACCATCGCCGAGTGCGCGGATGTTCTCAAGGACGGGTCGTGTGAGTCTTACGACATGTACAAATTTATGGTGGGCAAGATTCATGGACTTGAGGAAGCATGGGCGTTGTTGCAAGAGGGGAAGAAAGCCTTTCATGAGGGGAAGCTATGAACGCTGTGAGTTTTATCGCCCCAGAAGAGCGACCCCATGCACGCCGCCTGATTGAAAACAGTCTTGGTTTTTCTTTACCCGCCCTGAAAGGCAGAGAGATTGCCGTCAAGCTCTGGGTTCGAGAAGAGGACATCCTTCTCGGGATCAATCCACAAGGACAAGAGATCAGGTTGGCTGTTCCGCAAACAGTCTACTGTGAGGACAGGTCTCATGGCTGTGCGGGACTTGTGGTGGGACGAGGACAGAATTGTCCCGAAGACGGGGTTCAGGTGGGCGACTTTGTTCTCATGCCCCGTTATGAGGGGACAAGTTGCGTGATGCAAGGTGTGCCTCTGCGCCTGATCTCGTTAGAAAAATTGTATGGGGTCATTGGAGACCCTCACACGATCAGCCATTAACAAAAAGGAGATGCTTATATGGGATTATTTTTATCCAACGATTACGAGGAGATTATGAGCCGTTTGGGGGAAGGACTGCCCCGCCCTTACGGACCGCATGTGCTGTTAAAGCTCTACACCCGTGAAGAAACCACCGACGGCGGGATTATGCTGCCCGAATCGGTGAGAGAAGAAGCCGTCTATCAGGGCATGGTGGGGATGGTGTTGGCTTTAGGACCGAATGCTTACACCGGAGAAGAATTCAAACATTGGCAAAAACCCTGCGTCAAAGACTGGGTTTTGTTCCGACCCAACAGCGGCGTGCGGTTTAATGACAAGAACGTGCCCTTGCGGTTTGTGTTTGATGATTGTGTCTTGGCTCCCGTTCAAAACCCCGCGTTGATTACCCGTTAAGGAGGAAAAAAAATGAAAGATGACCAAAACCAAGCGCCGTTAGCCGAAGAGACCTCCGATGTTGTTCTTGACGAGGAGATATCGTCAACAGAAACAGAAGAGAGCGCGTCTTCTGAGAGCACGAGCACCAGCCCCTCGGAAGAAAATCAGGTCTTTTATCACAAGACGATCTCCCGTCTTAAACGGGATATGCTGCGCGCTCAAAAAGAAAACGCCACTCTGAAAGAAAAACTGAAACACAGTGAGACGATCTCGTCTCAAATGGGTCAGAGCGCTTTGGAAAGTTTTAAGGCGAACGCTCTCACGTTGATGGAAAAAGCCAAAGCGGCCAAGAAGCACGCCCATGAGGTGTCGGATATTGACGGCATGGTCATCGCAGACGAAGAATTGGCGAAAGCGGCCGCTCAGTGGCAATGGGCTCAAACCGTGCCTTTGCCGCCCACACAGAACCCTTCAGAGCCAAAGTCTTCCGAGGTTCAGGAGGACAGCGAACCCCATCCTGCCACGCAAGCCTGGATTTTAAAAAACCCGTGGATTAATCAGGAGTCCTCTTTGTTTCAGGGAGAAAAAGCCTCCGCGGTCATCTCCTATGCCACCGCGTTGGAACAGCAACTGGCGGCACAAGGACGGGGACATGAGATTAACACACCGTCTTATTTTAAAGATCTGGATACTTTTGTCCGGTATTGGGATGGTCTGCAAGGAGGACATAAAACCATGAAAAACGTGACGACAGTGGCGTCAACCAAAGGAACACCGTCAGAGGGAGGGCAAAAACATAAAGACGTCCTTTCGGCAGAAGAAAAAGAAGTTTGCCGGATGATGAACATTTCAGAGGCAGGGTATTTGAAACAAAAGAAGGCGCTTGCCCTTGAACGCGGTCAACAATCTTAAAAGAGAAGGAAAAAAACAATGGAACAAGAAAATCTCGGTGGAGTAATATCCATATCAGGAGAAAGCCTGCCTGCGACAGAACGCACACCCTCCCCCAAAAGCAAAGGGTCTGCCCGAGGGCGAGAATCCCGTTTGCGGGAAGATCAGATTCGCGCGTTTTTGCAATCCACCTATCCGGACAAACTCTATTTTCCAACGGAGGATATTCCCCGTGATGTGGAATACCGATGGGTTCGGGAAGAGTGTCGGGGCGTGACCGATCTCTCGCGTATTTCCTATATGACCAAGAAGGGATGGACACCGGTTCCCTTTGCCCGTCATCCCACCTTTTTAGCCGATACCAGCTGGGGAACAGGGTCATGCAAACCGGATGTGATTCGCGTTGACGGATTGATCTTGTGCGAACGCCCCAAAGAATATGGACGCCTTGAACGCAAAGCCCAGGAACAGCAAAACAAGTTGATGATGAGCAGCATTAAATGGGTGGAGGGTATGGATAAGGAAAACCAGAAAGAATACATCAACAAAACAACCATAAGTCAGTCGGAAGAAGAGGTTTAATGACGAGCTATACCAACGCTCTCACGGGAGGGCTGATTCAACCTTCCAACATGAGCTATGCAGCGTATACGTTTAAGGAAGATCTCGTGTTGGCATGGCCGTCAAGTTTTTCCAACAATCCCAAAGTCACCGCCAGCATTATGGATTTGACGGCAGAAAAAGAGGGTTTGTCTGTGATTCTGCCCGACGCACGCGCTGTGTCTGTGGGTCAGAATATATTGCTTAATAATCGGGGAGAGCAGGATTTTGCAGTAGGATCTAGAAATGAAGAGGGAAAAGTTGATCCGGTCATTTCCAAGATTAAATCAGGACAATCGTTTTACATTTACTTGACCGATAACAGCAAACCGCAAGGCAACTGGAACGTGATCCCCTTTGGGGCAGGGTCTGTGGTGGTGACGTCCGTTGCCGCTCAATCTAATGATGACCAGGCTCTGGGGATTGACGGCAGCCCTGTCACAGGGGCAGGAACCTTTCTGTTTAAACTCTCCGAAACGCTTAAAGCGTTTTCTGCTTTTACCAAAAAGGGACTGGCGGTGTTGACAGACAAAGGCTGGGAAGGACGCACCTTACAGGCAGGGCAGAATATTGCCCTCAAAGACGGCGATGGTGCCAAAGGCGATCCTGTGATTGCAACAAAAGAGGACGTGGCTTTTAAAAATGCAGAGATTCATACGTTAACCCTGAATCGTTTCGTCAGTGCCGTTCCTTTTAAAAGGGAGACCAAACAACCTGTTTCTGTCCAGGCCCTTCAAACACAAGGGATGACCTCTTTTTTAACGGGCAGTGATGACGATTACAATCTTCATGAAGTTGTTTATGGTGCAAAAGGCATCGATAACTGGAAACTGCCCACCCAAACAGAAGCCCGGGGAAACATTGGTCTTTATGGGCTGTCTGAGATTATCAACGCTCAAGAGCAAGGCTCTCTCACTCTTTTGCCGAAGATGACACCGCCCAAGGTTCCTTGTTTGCTCGGAGGCACCACCAGTAAAGGCGGCGGTTTTTACGAGATGGCTTTAAGAGAATGGCAAATTCCTACCCTGCGGGCAGGCAATAATGGTCCTACAGGCGTTGACTTTTTAACACTCTGGGACGCTCAGACAAACGACAGCCTCTCAGGGGCAAAGCTGAAGAAAAACTCTGTGCCTTTGCAAGCCCTGGAGAATCTTGGACAATGCGCGCCCTTTGCGATGGGATGGGTGGGTGCAGACGGAAAACTCTACACAGGCTTTAATGTGGACAATATTAGTCATGAGAAAACAGGACAGTATTACATCACCTTTAAAACGGTCGCGTCTTCCAAATCTTATATCGTTTTGGTCACGCCTTATTACAATGCAGAACAAGGCATTCATGCCGAACCGCAAGTGACCCAAGCGACTTACTTTTCGGTGTTTTGTTCGGGAAACCAAAGCCCCGAAGACTTCATCGACAACAGTTTCTTTTTTGGCGTGTGGGATTTGGGGCTTGTGAACAGCGTCTCTTGACATGTTTTTGCAAGCGCGGGAAAATAAGAGCATCAGGAAGATGGCCTTTTGAAAACATCACCCCCCACTTCTCCTCAGGCATGAGGGAACTCAAGGGCATCCTCTCCCGGGCAGGTTAAGGGAACCGAGAGTTGGCTCGTCTCAACAACATCCCCACTCCGATCCTCAAGATCGGACTCAAGTGACCCTCCGTATTGTTGGTCAGATACGGTGAGGAGTTGGCCTCAAAAAAACAGTCCCGTCGCAACGATTTTTTAAAAATCGCCTAAATGTGTGCGTTTTGACAGTACGCGACAATGGAAGTGTCTTTATTTTCTCAAACGATTGAGCCGTGCTTCTGCTGGGCAGAACACGGATGATTTTAAACAGGAAAGGACTCATTTCATGAGTTATGGACAAAACGCGCCACAAGGGTTTCAGTCTTACGGAACGACCACGGCCGCAACCTTTACCGGTCAAATGGCGCCCTACGCCATTCAAAGCGGTTTGAATCAGGATATTTTTACCGGCGATCCGGTTGTGCTGGATGCAGGGTATTTGAAGCCTGTCACAGATGGCACGACCGTTAAACTTTTATCGGCGATGCCCCTCGGCATCTTTCAGGGGTGTCAATGGAACAGCCCGGACGCCAATGTTCAAGGTCTCGCTAAATCGCCCTACTGGGCGGCGAATACCGTTGTTCAGCCTTTTGGCGGCGTCACCTCGGCGTATGCCTGGGTGATCATCGACCCTCATGCCACCTGGAATCTTCAGGTCTCCACCTCTGCGGATGCGGCAGCGGATACCGCCACCGTCAAGGTCGATCAGATCGGTCTTTATGCCACGTGGGGAATCAAGAAAGAAGGAGAAACACTCCAACCGCCCAATCCCGGCAAGGGCAGCACAGCAACCGGTCAATCGGGCGTTTATCTGGACGCCTCTAAAATGAGTGCCGATCCTGTGGGATTGCCTCTGGTGATTTTAGGACTCACCCCCATGCCGGGCAATGCCTTGGGCAAACCTTTCAACAATGTCCTTGTGGGATGGAATCCCAAAATCGTGAAACCGGGCGCTTGAAACGTGCTCACTCAGGAGTTTTTTTAAATGATTAATACCGGCGCCATTGCCAACCTGTTAAGACCGGGTTTGAAGGAAGTGTTTGGCGAAAGCCCCTCTTATCCTACCCAGTACACGCAAATTTACAAAACCTATCAATCAGAAAAAGACTACGAGCAGGATCAGGAAATGAAAATGCTGGGTCTGGCGCAGATTCGGGCAGAAGGCGCCCCCACGGCGATGGATACGATGGGGCAGCGCTATAAAACCCTCTACGTTCACAAGACCATTGCCATCGGGTTTCAAATTACGGAAAACGCGCTTGAGGATAATCTTTATAAAGCCCAGTTCCCTTTGCAATCCCGTTCTCTTAAAAGGTCGATGGAGCAAACCAAAGAGATTTTAGCGGCCTCCCTGATCAACAACGGCTTTAATCCAGCCTATCCTTTAGGAGACGGTCAGCCCCTTCTCAGCACACAGCATCCTATTGACACCGGCGTTGTGGCCAACTGTCCGGCGATTCCGGCCGATTTGAATGAAGCTTCTCTCGAGCAAGCGATGATTGCCATCCAGCAATTCAGAGATCAGGCGGGACTCATTCAAATGACGTCTGCCCGAAAACTCCTCATTCCGCCCCAGCTTCAGTTTGTGGCGGAACGGCTCTTGAAGTCCACCTACAGTCCTGAAAATGCCAACAATGCGGTAAACGCTTTGGCGAACATGTCCATGATCCCCGATGGCTTTACGGTCAACCAATTTTTGACCAATCCGGACGGATGGTTTGCTCTCACGGACGCCGATAACGGATTCAAGCATTTTCAGCGCAAACCTTATGACACCGATACCTTTAAGGACTTTATGACCGATAACCTTCTGGCGAAAGCCACAGAGCGGTATTCCTTCGGATGCTCGAATTTTCGCGCTGTGTATGGCAGCGGCAATCTTTTGGTGAATTAGGAGGAGCAGATGGCTCAAAAAAGAACGCCGACCACATTTTCTAATCTGTTGGTCTCCGACAGACGGGATCCTGTCTCCAAAACCCTCAATCCAAATCCCGATGCCAGTCCTGCCGCGATTGCGGAGATTCAGTCGGACAGAGGGGCTTTGCTGGTGTCACGACTGACGACAGACATGCTGACATCGTTAAAAGATACACACCAGGCCGTCAACGGGATGATGGCCTATGATTTAACCAAAAAGAAGTTTGTGTTTTTCCAGGAAGATGAGTGGGTCGTCATTCCTGAGGCGGAAGCAGATCGTTATGTTGAAGGGCCCGACTCTTCTGAAGACGGGGATATGGTCGTGTTTGGGGAAAGACTGCAAAAATCGCCGAAGCCTCTGTCATCGGAGCCTCAACCAAGACATCTGGTCAAGGGACCTCTGTCCCCGATTCCCGGCAATGTGGCGGTCTTTAAAGACGAGACGGGTTCTGAAATTGCCGACAGCGGCCTCAATATTCAAAAAATCACGCGCCTTCAGGGACTTTCTGCTTCTGACCTTCTGCAATTGACCAATCTGGGCGCGTTGCAGTTTGTCAAAGAACTCGGCGTCATTTTGGTGGATGATCTGATTCCTGTCACATTTTATACCCGGGGAAAAGAGGCGGAGGCTCAGGTGTGTACGGTATTTGGCGGGGATTTGCCGTCAGAGTCTTCGTCTGAGTCAGCCCTCGTTGAAATCAATTCGACCACAGGGGCGCTGCTGGTCTCGCGCATGACCACAAACCAGAGAAAAGCGCTTCAAAACCCTCAAAACGGCATGATGGTGTATGACACAGATTTAAAATCTTTCTTCTTTCATCAAAACAAGGCATGGGTTCCCTTGCCTTCCGGGACTGGAAGCGGAGATGTTGTGGGTCCCCCTCAATCTTTAAAAGGAGAGATTCCCCTGTTTGATGAAGAAACAGGTAAGCACATAGGGCAAAGCGGTGTCGTGATCGACAGCGCTCAAAAGATGACGGGCATTAAAAGTATCCGCATCAGCACACCTCAACCTTATGACAAGAATTATTCCCTCTGGGCTGATTCAGGCATTGTGGCCTGGGATTATTTCGTCACGTCATCAGGAAAACTGAAAACTGTTCTGGCACGGGATGACGAGATTCATGAAGAAGTGGAATCCCTCTGGAATGCCCTTTCCTTTGTGCAATACACCCGCCATCAGGATCCTCACAAACATAAGCATTTTGGTCTTATTGCGGAAGAAGTGGCAGAATTTGCACCCCATCTGATCAAAGAGCATGAGGAAGGTCTGGTTCTTAATAAAAGCGCTCTTTGTGATTTGGGGCTCGTCATGATTCAAAAGCTTATCAAGGAGAATAAAGTCCTTAAAAAGCAGGCCGCGCATCAAAACCGAAAACTGGAGCATTTTATCAAGGTTTTTAATCAGCGGGCTAAAAAGAACGGATTTTCTCCCATTGAGTCTGAGGAGGAATGAGCAGTGAGCAATCCCCAGACCACTCTCTGGCTTCCTCAAAACAAGGAAGCGTTTTGTCAAACTCAAGATTTGGAGAGAGAAGGTTCCTTATCGTTCAGGGAAGAAGCCGTTTTAAGCAATCCCATGAGGGGTGCCGCCCGTACAGTGAGCCTCACCTCCGATCAGGACTTGTCCGGTGTTGACATCACATGTGGAGGGATGCTCAATGGCCTGAACGTTTCTGAAACGCTCAAAGGACCCAACAACAAGACCATAGAAACAACACAAATTTTTGACAGTGTGAGAACCCTCTCGGTATCGGGTGCCGTTCAAAACCTCTCAGCAGGAACAGGAACCAAAGGACGGACAGGATGGGTGTTGTTTGATTATCAACGAACCTTTCCCTCCCTTTCCGTTCAGGTTCAGATTTTAAAAGGCACAGCCACCTACTCTCTTGTGGGTACTCTCACGGATGCCGCCCATAAAACAGACACAGAGATTCCCCTTTTCCCCATTGGCGATCCGGCGATGACCGATAAAACAGAAACGGCCTTGTCCCGGGTGATTCTGACGCCCCTTCGGTATGTGTTTGTCACTATCAAAAAAAGTGACGAAGACGCGTCTTTAGAGGTCACGTTCTTGCAGCAGGGAGTGATATAAGATGCCCACATCCGGTGCAACCTCCGGTTCTTATGCTTTTCAGAGGGCGCCTCTCACGCTTTTTATCGAGGAAGCCTATGAGCGTTTGGGGATTTTAGGAGATAATCTCACCGCCCAGCAGGTTCAGGCCGCCCAAAGAAGTCTCAATTTTTTGCTCACCTCCTGGATGAATGACGGACTGAATCTGTGGACTGTGGAGCAGAGATTACTCGGTCTCATCCCCGGTCAAAACACCTACGCCTTCCCGGAGACAGTGTCAGAGATTTTAGAGATGAATGTGCGTCAAAGCATGCGCATGATGGGCGGAAAAGCAGAAAGCTCTTCAGGAAACGCTAAAAACGCTTTTGACGACAATCCGCACACAGCGTGTCAACAAGATGCCCCGGATGGCTGGATTTGCATGGGGTGGCCGTCTTTTATGCCTCTGGTGCAAATGGTGGGGGTTGTCTCTCAAAAAGAGGCACTCTATACCCTCTCGTGTCAGGTCAGGCAGGGAGAAGACTGGAAAACTCTTCTCAACATCCCTTCTCAAGTCTATGAAGCGGGGGTCTTGCTCTGGTTTGTGATTCCTGCCCCTCAAAGAGGAAACGCGTTCAGAATCATCGAGACCGGCGGGGCGACTCTGGATATTCAGGAACTGTATTTTTCCTGTGCGGTGCAGGATACCATGATGACAGCCATTTCAAGGTCTGAATGGATGGCCATGCCCAACAAGAATCAGCCGGGTCAGCCGACCTCCTATTATTGGGACAGAACGATCGCGCCGACATTATCCGTGTGGCCGACCCCCACCCCGTTTTATCGCACCCTCTTTTTTACCTGTACCCGTATGATGGAAGATGCCGGCGATCTTTCCAACCAGATTCAGGTTCCCTCAAGGTTTTATGAACCTCTGGTAGCGGGGTTAGCCGCTCGGTTGGCGGTTAAATACGCGCCCCCAAAATCCTCTTTACTGGAAGAGCAGTACCAAAGTCTCTATACGCGCGCGCAAGATCAGGATACGGAAACCACACCCTTGCGGTTAGGCGTGACCTGGCAAGGAGGATACTCATGGTAAATCGCACCGGCAAGTATGTTGTTGTCAAACCCCGCAGCCGTCAAGCCTTCGGGATTTGTGACCGCACAGGGTATTTGTTTGACCGCAAGGATCTGGTCAAACAAATGAAATGGGCAGGAAACAAGCTGGTATGGACGGGGTTTTGGGTCGGCAAGCCTTTTGTGGATAGTCCCAATCCGCAATCAAGATCTCCTGTTCTGGGTCCCGATCCTGTGCCTGTTCCGTTTCCAAGACCGCCTCTGGTGACAGAAACACCGTGGGAAGTCATTGAAGATTGTGCCTGGGAGTTTCAGGGGTTTCCGTGGGAAGAGGCAAATACAAGTCCAAGCAAGGACATCGAAGAGACAATCACCGGATGGGGAGCACCCAGTGATGCTCAGGAAGCGCTGCCCGGGAAAGATCGGTATCGTGAACTTCAACGGGCATCTTTTGGCAAGTTGGAGGATATGGGATGACAGCCCTTAGCGGACAAACGCCTTTGGCAACTTATCGGGATTTGTTGACCACCACCAATCAAGGACAAGGATTGCCAGAAGAAACTCTGGTGCCGATTCAGGATGGGGCGGGAAACAATAGTCCTGTGCTGATGTCCCAAAATGCGGTTCAATTTACCAAAATGATGGCAGTCCCTTGCTGGATAACCGAAGAAAGACCCAAAAATCCGATCATGGGAACGTTGGGCTATAACATCACCGCAGGAAAGATTCAGTTTTTTGATGGTGAAAGCTGGAGTAACGAAGAATGAGCGATAAAATTATCCGATTTCCCAAGAAGAAACCATATATCTCCCCTATGGGATGTATCGCGATTCATGAGGCGTATCAATTAGAAGTCGAAGAGGAATTCTGACGATGCCCGCCATGACCTGGCTCTCGTTGGTGGGAACACCAGACGTCCCCGGACAAATTATGCGGTATCTTAATAATGAGAATGGGTCGCTGTATGCCAGCATTCCTGATTTTATCTATCAGGCGGAGCAGAGAATTTGCAGGGAGTCTAAAAATATCGGATTGGAGATGTATGTGCGCGGGAATTTGACCCTAGAGGTAGAAACCTTAGCCAAACCTGCAAGGTGGCGTCGAAGTCTGACTTTGGGATGCTGGGAGGGGAACGGCAAATATCACCAGATTTATGTGAGAAACTATGAGTTTTTAAGAGCGTATACCTCGGCTCAGAAGATGTCAGGACTTCCAAAATACTATGGAGACTATGGGTATGAGGCGATGTTGATCTCGCCGACCCCTGATCAAGCCTACCGGTTTGAGTATGGCTATCTTCAGCTTCCCACACCCCTCAGTCCCGAAAATCAGACGAACTGGCTCACCGATTATGCGCCCGATGTCTTGCTCTATGCCATTCTCCTGGAAGCCGTGCCCTTTCTTAAAAATGATGAACGCATTCCCGTATGGGAGTCGGCCTATGCCAGAGGGCTTGCCAGTTTGAATCAACAAGACGATGCGCGGCAAGATGACCGAGCCTCCAACGATGAGGCAGACTGACGATGCCTTCCAGAATTTATCCCCTGAGTTTCTTGCCCGGCATTAAAAAAGACGGCACCTCTTTTGCTTCCCGTCATTATCTGGACGGACACTGGTGTCGGTTTCAGAGGGGACTGCCGAGAAAAATGGGAGGGTATCGGGAGATTTTGTCCGTGCCTGAGCGTCCTCGGGGGATGCTCATTGTACCCAACGGGAATGATTTTCGCGTCATCGTGGGGGATCGGAGAGGTGTGGGATATTTTCTCATGAACGAAGACGGGACAGCAATAAGCGGAAGGGTCGACAGAACGCCTGTGGATTTTGTCGCAAGCGATCAGAACATCTGGCAGTTTCAAACTCTTTATACACCCTCCACCCAAACAGGGTGGCTGTTGGCGCATGCCACACCCAGTCTGGAGAATATTGCTTCTCCCGTAGAAACACCGGTGTATGCAGGAAATTTGTATGACGATACACCCCTTGAGCCGCTCAAGCTGGAAGATGGGACGCCTTTGACAGCATCAGGAGGCATTGTCGTTCTCTCTCCTTATGTGATGGTATTCAGCAGCG
>Ga0075158_10000971_pt1 | contig 22470 bp, 19 predicted proteins | sample JI91814BDNA_FD_70968 | JGI IMG/M metagenome (GOLD analysis project Ga0075158, IMG submission 70968) | Wastewater effluent complex algal communities from Wisconsin, to seasonally profile nutrient transformation and Carbon sequestration -... | ecosystem: Engineered > WWTP > Effluent > Algae... | reverse complement strand
CATATCCCTCCTGCCGCAGGCAGAACAAATCCGTGTTCCTCTCTCTCTTTTGCCGTAGGCAAAAAATCCGCGTTAATCCGCCCAATCCGCGTCATCCGCGTTCCCATATCCCTCCTGCCGCAGGCAGAACAAATCCGTGTTCCTCTCTCTCTTTTGCCGTAGGCAAAAAATCCGCTTTAATCCGCCTAATCCGCGTCATCCGCGTTCCCATATCCCTCCTGCCGCAGGCAGAACAAATCCGTGTTCCTCTCTCTCTTTTGCCGTAGGCAAAAAATCCGCGTTAATCCGCCCAATCCGCGTCATCCGCGTTCCCATTTCGCCTTCTGCCGCAGGCAGTACATAACCTATCCGCATCCCCCAACCACCCTTCCCACCCTATTTTTTCTGATTCGCGCAGCGAATCCCTTCATCGGTAACGTTTGCGTAGTTTTTTAACCCTACCCCCCTGATTTTAACTACTTTAGGTCCACCGATTTATCTAACGGAATCAGGCTATATGAAAAAATTTATTGACCAGAATTTCCTGCTGTCCAACCCCACTGCGGAACTGCTTTACCATGAGTACGCCAAGGACATGCCCATCATCGATTACCACAACCACCTGCCTCCTAACGAAGTGGCTGCGGATAAAAATTTTGAAAACATCACCCGGGTCTGGCTCAATGGCGACCATTATAAATGGCGGGCCCTGCGTACGAATGGGGTAGATGAATCCTATATCACCGGTGATAAATCCGACTGGGAAAAATTTGAAAAATGGGCCGCTACTGTTCCTTATACCCTGCGTAACCCGCTTTATCACTGGACCCATCTGGAATTACAACGGTATTTCGGGATCACAGATATCCTGAATCCTGATACAGCCAGAAAGATCTACGACGAAAGTTCTGCCCTCTTACAAACCAAAGCATACAGCGTAAGAGGACTGCTTGAAAAAATGAATGTTAAACTGATTTGCACTACGGATGATCCGGTTGACAATCTGGAATATCATCAGCAAATCAAAGAGAGTAACTGGAAAATCAAGGTCAACCCTGCCTTCCGACCCGACAAGTCCATGAATGTGGATAATGTCGCCAATTTCAATAATTACCTCACACAGCTGGAAAAGGCTTCCGATATTTCCATCAGTACCTATAATGACTATCTCGCTGCCTTGAAAAAGCGTCATGACTTTTTTGTCAGTAATCATTGTAATGTAAGTGATCACGGTCTGGAAGAAATTTATGCCGAAGATTATACCAGCACAGAAATCGCCGGCATTTTTGCCAAGATCCGTTCCGGTGGTGCACTTTCACTGGAAGAAAACCGCAAATTCAAATCGGCGATGCTGGTGAATTTCGCAGAGTGGGACTGGGAAAGAGGTTTTGTTCAGCAATACCACCTGGGCGCCCTTCGCAATAATAACAGCCGGATGATGCAGCAACTGGGCCCTGATACCGGATGGGACAGTATTGGTGATTTTTCACAGGCAAAATCACTGGCCAAATTCTTCGACCGGCTTGACCGCAATAATACCCTGGCTAAAACGATCATCTACAACCTGAACCCGGCCGATAATGAACTCTTTGCCACCATGATCGGTAGTTTCAATGATGGCTCGGCTGCCGGCAAGGTTCAATGGGGATCTGCCTGGTGGTTCCTGGATCAGAAGGATGGCATGACCAGACAGATCAATGCCCTCAGTAACATGGGATTGCTTAGTAAATTTATAGGGATGCTCACCGACAGCCGCAGTTTCCTTTCCTTCCCCCGCCACGAATATTTCAGGCGTTTGCTTTGTAATATGTTTGGGGAAGAAGTGGAAAATGGAGAGCTGCCCAATGATATTGCCTGGATCGGACAGATAGTTCAGGATATTTGCTATAACAATGCACGGGATTATTTCAACCTGCAGTATCTTGACGAACCTGTTAAGACCACTGCCAATTCAAACTAATCAAATATGAAACTTCAGTTCACCAATATTTTCATGCTGGCACCCACACAAAAAGGTGGCGGAGAGATGGAAATCAGATTTGCCAATGGGATCAACGAAACCAAACAAATGGATACGGATCAGCTCCGTTCCAATTTTCTGGTCAGTGACTTATTTGTACCCGATCAGATTAAACTGGTTTATTCCCATTATGACCGTGTCATTATCGGTGGCATACAGCCGGTGAATAAAACCGTTGAGCTTCCCAACCATCCTGAACTCCGTGCTGATTATTTTCTGGAAAGAAGGGAACTCGGGGTGATCAATCTGGGAGGTGATGGCATTGTCATGGCTGATGGAAAAGAATTTGTACTCCGCAAGATGGATTGTGTGTACCTGGGTAAAGGAACAAAATCCGTGAAGTTCAAATCAAAAAGCAAAAAAGAGCCGGCCTTGCTGTATATGCTCTCGGCCCCTGCTCATCATACCTATCCCAATAAGGTAATGGTAAAGGAAAAAGCTTCCCCGGTTGAATTGGGTTCAGTGGAAACTGCTAATAAAAGAACGGTTTATAAATATATCCACCTGGAAGGTCTGAAGAGTTGCCAGCTGGTGATGGGCCTCACGATGCTGGCCCCCGGCAGTGTGTGGAATTCCATACCACCGCACACCCATACCCGGAGGATGGAAGTCTATTTATATTTTGACCTGCCTGCGGAACACCGGATCATGCACTTCATGGGTGAGCCACAGCAGACCCGGCACCTGGTGATGGCCAGTAATGAGGCCGTCATTTCTCCACCATGGAGTACCCATTACGGATGCGGTACATTTAACTATGGCTTTATCTGGGGAATGGCGGGTGAAAACCTGGTATACACCGATATGGATCCGGCACCGGTGGCAAGCTTGAAATAAGTAGAAACGAAAAAAATCAGGCACAGAAATACTTTGTGTATTCATCGCGGTGAATCAGACAAAGTAGTAAGAATAATAAAATCATTGTATCACAAAACCCTCACTGCTAAACAGTGAGTTTCAAAACTCCCCTTTTGGGGATGGGGGTCAATCACTATGTCAAAGAAAGTAGTAACACTCGGAGAAATCATGTTGCGTTTATCAACGCCGGACTTTAAACGTTTTGTACAGGCTGACACATTTGACATCACCTATGGTGGTGGCGAGGCCAATGTATCGGCTGCCCTCTGTAATTACGGACTGAATGGCACATTTGTTTCTAAAGTACCGAATAACCCGATCGGGCAGTCAGCCATCAATCACCTGCGCCGGTATGGTGTAGATACACAGTTTGTGGCCCGTGGTGGTGACAGGCTGGGGATTTATTTCCTGGAAACAGGTGCTTCCATGCGTGCCTCCCAGGTAGTATATGACCGCGCCGGTGCTTCCATTGCCGATGTGGATGCCAGTGAATTTGACTGGGACAAGATTCTGGATGGTGCTGTTTGGTTCCATACCACCGGTATCACACCCGCCCTCAGTGATAAAGCAGCAGCACTAACCGAAGCCGCCTTAAAAGCAGCAAAAGCCAAGGGTATTACTACCAGTATTGACCTGAACTACCGGAAAAAACTCTGGAGCAAGGAAAAAGCCCGTGAAGTGATGACCAAACTCTGCCAGTATGTGGATGTATGTATCGGCAATGAAGAAGATGCCGACACCACCCTGGGATTCAAAGCCGCTCATACCGATGTAACCAAAGGAGAACTGGACTTAGATGGTTTTAAAGATGTTTTCAAACAAATGAAAGAAAAGTTTGGATTCAAATTCATTGCTTCCTCCCTGCGCGAAAGTCATAGCGCCAGTGATAATGGCTGGAGTGCCCTGGTTTATGATGGCAGTGAATTCTATCACACCAAACAATATAATGTCCGCATTGTAGACCGTGTGGGTAGTGGCGACTCATTTGCCAGCGGCCTGATCTATGGACTGGTAACAGGAATGCCCATGGGTGAAGCGGCAGAATTCGGCGTTGCTGCTTCAGCATTGAAACATACCATCCCCGGCGACCTGAACCATGCCACCCTGGGTGAAGTGAAAGATTTGATGAAGGGTGATGGAAGTGGAAGGGTTCAGCGCTAATAATTGAAAATTGAAAGTTGAGAATTGAAAATGGAAAACAACAATCTTTCAGCCTTAATTTTTTAAAATGATTATTGACAGCATATCTAACGCATCAAAGTATTTTTCGGCGCATCCCTTATTTGAAAAAGCGTTTTCCTTTATTGCAGCAACCGACCTGGCAAGTGCAGCGGATGGAAAATTGGAAATCGAAGAAGGATTGAAAGCCATTTTCAGCAATGCCCCCGGCAAAACCAGTGAAGCCAGCTGTGCGAAATTTGAATGTCATAATAAAAATATCGACATCCAGTTATGCATCAGTGGCCAGGAAACCATCGGCTGGAAACCCCGTGAAAAATGCGTGACACCCAATGGAGGATACAATGAAGAGAAAGATGTACAGTTGTACCACGATGCCCCTGATACTTTTTTCCAGCTTACCGACGGACAGTTCGCCATTTTCTTTCCCGAGGATGTACATGCACCGATGATTGGAGAAGGAACCATTAAAAAACTGGTGATCAAAGTCAAAATCTAGTCCGGAGCCACGAACAAGCCATTGAGCCACAAATGCAAGAATTATTTACTATAAAAGCGACGACCTTATTTAAGGAATAATAAAACAAGACACACAACATCAATCTGCATTAAAACGATCAGTGAATTAGTGGTGATAAATTTAGTGACAGCCACGCATTAAATTAAAATTATGAGCAACACAAAAAAGATAACCGAAGCGATTATAGCACAGGGTATACTTCCCCTTTATTTTAATCCCAGTGAAGAAATAAGTCTGGATGTATTAAAAGCCATATACAAAGCAGGCATCAAAGCGGTAGAGTACACCAACCGGGGAGAAGCCGCGCTTTCCAATTTCAAAAAAATGGTGGATCTGCGCAATGCAGAAATGCCTGGATTACTCTTAGGAGTGGGTACGATTAAAAACATGCAGCATGCGACCGACTATATGGCAGCAGGCGCCGACTTTCTGGTGAGCCCCGGCTTTGTGCCAGATGTGGCCGCTTACTGTGTAGCGAATGATATTTTTTATGCGCCTGGTTGTATGACCCCCAGTGAAATCATTGCCGCTGAAAATGCCGGGATTGGTTTTATCAAATTATTTCCCGGAAATATGCTGGGAACGGAGTTTTTAACCACAATAAAAGATATCTTCCCCAAACTGCTCTTCATGCCAACCGGTGGAGTGGACACCACCAAAGAGAGCATTGAAAGCTGGTATAAAGCCGGAGTATGTGCAGTAGGAATGGGTAGCAAGCTGATCAGCAAAAAACTAATGGAAGCCAAAGATTATGTTACAATCGAATCCGAAACCGTCAAAGTGCTCGGGTTGATTGCTGCCATTAAAAAGTAAACAGTTTCATTCATCATTCAAATTCCCGAAAAGGGAAGAGGGATATAACGATGACAGCCCAAGCCATAGGAAAATACAGGTGGACGATTTGCGCCTTATTGTTTTTTGCGACTACCGTCAATTACCTCGACCGTCAGGTATTGAGTTTGTTAAAACCAGTATTGGAAGATAAGTTCGGATGGACCAATAGCCAGTATGCCGATATCGCTTCTGCTTTCCAGTTTACGTATGCGATTGCCATGCTGTTCGCCGGCAGGATTATTGACAAGATGGGTACCAAAAAAGGCTATACCTGGGCCATCATCATCTGGAGTATCGGGGCCATCATTCATGCATTGGCCATCCCAATTGGAGAAGGATTGATTTCCGGTATTGGCTGGATCGGTATTGCCGCTTTACCGGTATCAGTTGTGGGCTTTATGTTTTCAAGAGCCATCCTGGCTATTGGAGAAGCAGGAAATTTCCCCGCAGCCATTAAAGCCACTGCTGAATATTTTCCCAAAAAGGAAAGATCATTTGCCACCGGTATTTTTAATTCCGGTGCCAATGTAGGCGCCATCCTCGCCCCGCTCTCTGTTCCCTGGATTGAAAAGCACTGGGGCTGGCAGGCTGCTTTCCTCATTATCGGTGCAGTTGGTTTTCTTTGGATGTTCTTCTGGCTGGCTTATTATGAAAAACCTGAGAAGCAAAAAAGAATGTCAGCCGCCGAGCTGGACTATATTAACAGCGATGCAAAAGACACCGCTATAGCTGATACCAACGAAAAAGTTTCCTGGTTCAAATTGCTGGGGTATAAACAAACATGGGCTTTTACTTTTGGAAAATTCATGACTGATGGTGTTTGGTGGTTCTTTTTATTCTGGCTTCCTGCCTATCTGAAAGACCAATATGGCATGACAGGCACTGAAATCATGTTACCGCTTGCAGTATTATACAGTCTTACCATGTTTGGCAGTATTGGTGGTGGTTACTTCCCTACCTATTTTATCAACAAAGGATATAACGCATACGACGGCAGGATGAGAGCGATGCTCCTGATTGCAGTAATCCCGCTGGTGGTTCTTGCCGCACAGCCCCTTGGCGGAATCAGTTTCTGGATCCCCGTTATACTGATTGGAATCGGTGCTTCCGCACACCAGGCCTGGAGTGCCAATATCTTCACTACCGTATCAGATATGTTCCCCAAAAAAGCCATCGGCTCAGTAGTGGGTATCGGTGGTATGGCAGGAGGTATAGGCGGTGTGATCATTACCAAGATAGGCGGTGCATTGTTTGACCATTACAAAAAACTGGGACATATTGAAACCGGATACACCATCATGTTTGCATTCTGTGCAGTAGCTTACCTGATTGCCTGGAGTGTGATGAAAACACTGGTTCCCAAATACAAACCCATTACCGATTTATAAATCGTTTAAAAAAGTTCAAAACTCTCCAATGGAGAGTTTTTTTTTGCCCAAAATGTTGAAAAGCGGTGCAAAATTGACCTCCCTTTCCTCTCCTGCCCGGAACCTAAAAATTTACTTTTGCCTCGCAGCCATCCTCCACGCCCTTAAAACTGATGAAAATGAAACCACTGATCCGGAATTTGATTCCTGTGCTGCTGCTTGCCCTTTGTAGTATATCCCTTCATGCCCAACCTGCCAAGAATCAATCTACTGTTGTTGTCCTGAAAACAGCCAATACCCTCTTACAGGCCAGGCAATATGAACCTGCGCTCGAGTATTTCAAGAAAGCATTGCAACAGGCAAAAAAATCAAAAAATATTTATCAGCAGGCACAGGCCTGGGAAGGACTGGCTACCCTTTACAGCCAGACAAAACAATCCACCGAGGCCCTGGTAGCTTTTCAAACAGCCATCAAACTCTACAAGGGCATTGGCTATAACATGATTGCCGACCTGCTCAATACCCAAATGAGACAATTTTTGGGTGTTGGGGATCTCTATGCAGGAATTGAAATTGGTGCCAAGGGCATTAAACTAACCGTGATTGATGTAAAACCAGGCAGTCAAATTTCAGATTTCACCCTGCGGATGGATACCTCCATTAATACGGATGCTGCCGCTCTCTCTTATCAAAGCGAAAAGGAAACATTGGATGCCATCACTCTTCTTTACGAAATTATCCAGGATCGCTTTGAGGTACCCGATAAACGTATCTATATCGTGATCAGCAGCGGATTGAAACAGGAACTGGACAAATACAACAAAGCTGATTATTTCGCCGGTATCATCCGCCCAAAACAACTGGATCCAAAAATTAAGATCAGTTTTGTTACCGTAGATGAAGAAGCCGCATTCAGTTTTAAAGGTATTGTTCCCCAGGCCTCCCGGCTTACAGCCAATCAACTGGATATAGGCAGTGCCAATACCAAGGGAGGATATCAGGATCTGAGCCGGAAATTTATACCGGTTACTTTCCCCATCGGTACCCGCTCCTTTCAAAAATTACTGGAGAACAGAGTGACAGGCAATAGCAGTATGTTCGACTATCGAAAAGCCGCAGAAAAATTAATTACCGACAGTCTGGGCCGGATGATCAATTACAGTTTCCGTGACAAAGCCGAATTTAAATCCAGAGAGCAGATCTATCTTTCCGGAGGAATTGTCTGGTGTATTGCTTCGCTGATGCATCCTGAAAAAATCAAGGATCCACAAATAGAACTCAGTCTGCAGGATATCCTGGACTTTCAAAATCTCGCCTCTACCGATTTTGAAACACTGGCCAATCCTGAGCTTAGCAAGACCATGACGACCGAAGATGCGGCCGCTTCCAGAGCCAATATTAAAAGAGTCCTGAATACGTATGACCAGAAAAGCCTGCTGGCAGGTTCAGTCTGGTTGGGGGAACTGATCCGCCAGCTCAATAGTAGTAACCCCAATAGAAAATTACTCTTTCCCCGTTATGCTTATGTAGGATGGATCAGCGGCTATATCATGGATAAAATCAGCAGGCAATACACGGATGTTGCAGCTAACTGAAAACAAAAGAGTCTAGTTTCTGTTTATTCTTAAAAATTACCCCGCCGACCATTTAACCTTGGGCAAATAATCCGGTCTAAGCTCCAAACAAAACCAGTCATGCAGTCCGTCAAACTCCTATTCATTCTTTGTATTACCATACTGGTTTCCTGCAGCAAATCCACGACCGACCCTGCCCCCCAGGATACCATGTATTTCCCCTCTACAACAGATAACAGCTGGGAAACTAAATCCTTGTCGGACCTGGGCTGGAACAGCAGCGCTGCACAATCCCTGAAAGATTACCTGATCCAGAAAAACACCAAATCCTTCATGATCCTGATAAATGGCAGGATTGTGATGGAGGAATATTTCAACGGACATACACCGGCCGCCACCTGGCAATGGAACAGTGCCGGTAAAACACTGGCCGCCACTACCACTGGTATTGCCCAGCAGGAAGGACTGCTTCAAATTACACAGAAAGCTTCTCAGTATTTAGGTGCCGGCTGGACCGCCACCCCGCTTGCGAAAGAAAACCTGATCACTGTACGAAATTTATTGACGATGACATCCGGTCTCAGTGACTCCAGCGAACTGGTTATTCGTGCTAACCTGACCTATATGGCGGATGCCGGCACCCGTTGGTCCTACGCGAATGTATTTCAGAAACTGATGGATATTGTTGCAGCAGCCTCCGGTACTGATTATGAAACTTATTTCAACAATAAGCTTAAAAATAAAATCGGCATGGAGGGTTTCTGGAATTTCGGACCCATTTTTAAAATATACCATAGCAATACCCGCAGCATGGCTCGTTTCGGTTTACTGGCACTGAATAAGGGTAAATGGAAAAATGAGCAGGTGATCAATGAAACTTTTTTCCAGGAGAGTATCAGCAATTCCCAAAACCTGAACCCCTCCTATGGCTATCTCTGGTGGCTCAATGGGAAATCAGGCGCTATACTTCCCGGTAGTCAGACTTTCTATCCCGGCTCATTGATTCCCAATGCGCCCAATGATATGTATGCAGCCATGGGAGCTGAAGACCAGCGGATCTATGTGGTCCCTTCCAAAAAAATGGTCGTCATTCGAATGGGAGATGCGGCCAACCCGGCCAATCCCAATTTCGCCCTTTCCGGTTTCGATAACGAGTTCTGGGGGAAATTGAACGCGGTCATCAACTAAAGTCCGTTTCCGCAAACAATATTTTTATAGCCAGGCTCGTTTAGCAGCAAACCACATTTATGAGAAAGAAACTGATCGGGATTCTCGCCTGCAGTTTGCTTGCTTTCAATTCAGGCTACAGCCAACACAAAATTTCTTTATCGGCCTATGTCGGAAGCGGTGTTTCCTTCTTCAGGGGAGATGGCTCCGTATCCAAATCCAATTATTACCGGAACGGACTTAGTTTCCCTGATGCAGTGGACAGCATCGGCAATCATTTTGGCCAAAAATCAAAAGGCAATTTTTTGGCAGGAATTCAATTGGAGTACCCACTGTCAAAAAACTGGTCAATTTTACTCAATACGCAATACGAACAGGCGGGAGCCGCACTTAAAAGCGATAGCGTCATTACCCCCTCCGGGAATTTCAAAACGGATGGCGATTACTGGATCAACTATTTCTTTGTCTCTATCAATCCGCAGATAGCCCGTAATTTCAAAATGGGCAATACACATATTTCCATCCTTAGTGGTTTCGAATACAGTTTGGGGGTGAATATCAGCGACCGGTTTGAATTCATAGACCAGACTGGTAAAAATTTCTCCATCGGCCGTTCAGGTGGCGATCCCGAAGTGAATGATTTCAGGATCAATATCGGCACCAATTTGCAAATGCATAAATGGGGGTTGGGATTAAACTATAAACATGGCTTATCCAATTTCAATAAAGGAGACTCCCAAAAAGCATTTATGCGGCTATTCCAATTAAAACTCATGTACCGGTTCTATTGACGGGCACAAGATCATCAACCAAAAAATGAAATAAAAAAAGTGGAGACCAGATACAAACCTGATCTCCACTTTCATTTTTTCTACCTACTTACAATATACTGATCGACTGACAGACTGTCGACTGATGACTGTCGACTGTCGACTGCTCAATCTCCCCAAATATTATCTTTCCCATCCAGCCACAACTTCACTAAATCTGTTGTTACAGATTTCGGTCTTTCGATGGGGAAATTAAGCGCACGTGACCAGCACAAACTGGCCAATACACCCAATGCACGGCTTACGGCAAAAAGCACGGTATAGAATTCAAACTCCTTCATACCATAATGCACCAGCAAGGCACCGCTATGGGCATCCACATTGGGCCAAGGGTTTTTAATCTTACCCAATGATTGCAGGATGGGAGGTACGGTTTCATAAATATTCCAAACGGTTTGAACCAACGGATCATCCGGCATATGTTTTTTACCAAACTCCATCTGGGCAGTGAATCGGGGATCGGTTTTACGAAGCACCGCATGACCATATCCTGGAACTACCTTTCCTTCACTCAGGGTTCTTTTCACATATTCCGCAATCTGGTCTTTGGTAGGCAGTTCTGTTTTCAGCTCCTCCTGCATATCAAAAATCCACTTGACCACTTCCTGATTGGCCAGTCCATGCAAAGGACCTGCCAGACCATTCATACCGGAAGCATAACTCAGGTAAGGATCGCTCAGTGCAGAACCAACCAGGTGAGTGGTATGGGCTGACACGTTTCCGCCTTCATGATCCGCATGGATTGTCATGTACAAACGCATCAACTCTTTGAAGCTTTCATCTTCATAACCCATCATATGGGCCAGGTTACCGGCCCAGTCGAGCAACCCATTGGGCTGGATATGTTCTCCGAATTTATACTTACGGCGATAGATATACGCAGCAATCCGGGGCAGACGGGCAATCAGATCCATACTGTCATCGAACACCGCTTCCCAGTAATCTTTTTTGCTCATCCCGGCCGCATATTTCTTGGCAAACTGGCTTTCAGTTTGAAGAGCCATCACACCGCAAACAAACTGCGTCATGGGATGGGTATTGATCGGCAGGGCTTCAATAGTATTGAATACATGTGTGGGAACATGGCTTCTCCGCTGCCATACCGAACTGATATGGTTAACATCTTCTTCTTCAGGTAATTCACCCACCAGCATCAGGTAAAATAAACCTTCGGGCAGGGGCTCAGATCCGCCGGGAGCCTTTGTCAGTTTTTCTCTCAGTTCAGGAATCGAATACCCACGGAACCGGATCCCTTCCTGGGCATCCAGCAGGGATGTTTCGGTTACCAGACCAGTGATACCGCGCATTCCCTGGTAAACCTGGGATAACTGCACTTCTCCAATCACTTTGTTTCCATGATTTTTCAGCAGTTCCTTGATCTCGGCTGACATCTTATCTGCTTTCTCTTTGAATCTGTCTTTTACGATACCCATAAAACCGGTTTTGGAGTGAATATTTCCTGACGAAGGGAGATCAAAATTAAGCAAAAGCCTCCTGCGGGAATAACAAAATTGAAGAAAGATAGTTGACTTACCCGCCATAGCTTTAGCGAAGGCGGGGGGAGGTATTGCTTGCCCGCCGAAGTCATAGCAAAGGCGGGAGCTATTTGGGCGTTCGGCGGTACATCCAGTAGGCGATCCCGGCAAATACAATATTCGGGAGCCAGGCAGCTAATAACGGCGGGAAATTACCCTTGGTGGCAAATACCGTAGAAAACCGGTCAGACAGGATAAATAAAGAGGCAATAATAATCCCCAGGGCCAGGTGCATACCACTTCCGCCCCGGGTTTTCCGGCTGGCAATAACGGCCCCGATCATAGTTAATAATAAAACTGCGGCAGGGGTTGCTGTACGTCTGTAATTTTCCACTTTCAGCGCACTCAACCCTTCCGTACCCCGGGCTTCTTCCCTTTTAATGAAGGCCACCAGTTCCGGAGTGGTTAATTTGTCTTTCAGGTAGTAATCTTTGCGAAGCTCTTCCGGTTTCAGGGAAATGTTCAGGGTCAGGTTAGGATGATAAGTAATCCTTTCCTTCATACTGTCCACATAACGTTCCGCTGCATTGCTCATGATCCATTTTTTCGATGCAGTATCCCATTTCATCGACTCCGCCCGAAGATTATAAATGATCTTATTCCCTTTGACCTTTTCCATAAAAACAGTCCGGGCATTTTTCGAACTGGTATCGTAATCCCTGATACCGATATAGGTATTGGTGTCCAGCTTCAGGTAAAAACAACTGTAACACCCACCATAGGAAAGGTTCTTGGAAGGATCATTTTTGTCGATATACTTGCTTTGGAAATTACTCCGTACCGCAACCGCCTTGGGTATCCACCAGCGGCTTCCCACCCAAAGCAGACCTCCCAATAAAATACCCCCCACCAGGTAAGGGCGCAAAAAGCGGTTAAAACTGGTGCCACTGGCGAGGATGGCAATGATCTCGGAGCGGGTGGCCATTTTACTGGTAAAAAAGATCACCGCAATAAATACAAACAAAGGAAAGAGCAGGCTCCAGATCCAGGGCACAAAACCGATATAATAGTTTTTGATCACCCCCATGGTACTCAGATTGGCCTTTACAAAATCATCGGCCTTTTCACTGCTGTCTACGGCTACCGCTACTACGGTAAAAATCAGCAGACAGAAAACGAATGTAACCAGCAGTTTCTTCAATATGTACCAGTCCAGCTTGCGCATTGCCTGCAAAGGAAAACAATTCCGGGTGAAGTAGGGAGGGCCATTCCTGATTTCTGCCGATTTCTTAACATTTTATGATTATGCCATTTGAATGGCCTGTCAGAAATTTGTAGCATGAATCATTTTAAAACTTTTTTCATGAAAAAAATACTCCTGCTGGTACTCGTTACCGGCTCCCTGAATGCTTTTGCTCAGGATAGTACCAAAGTGGAACAATACTGCCGGCTGGTGGCCCAGAACCGTCTGCTCTCGAACCGTGTAAATATTGATGTGGATTACGGCGACGAAAGAAAGCTCTTTTCTGATAACCGGATGCGGGACGAAGAAACAGGCCGTATAAAAAAATTCAATACAGTGGTGGATGCCCTGAATTATATGGGATCACAGGGCTGGGTGCTGGTTAACGCATTTCCGGTGATTGATGGGGCCAATGCCACTTCCCTGCACTACTATTTCAAGAAAAGCTTCAGAAAAGAGGATTTTCGATAAAACGATAGCGAAGGTTACCCCCTTGTTATAACCTGGTCTGCAGCCGGGGTATCATTTCCGTTTTCCAACTGTGGTAATTACCGGCCATGATCTGTTTCCTCGCTTCACCCACCAGCCATAAATAAAAAGCCAGGTTATGGATACTGGCAATGGTATAGCCCAAAAACTCCTTGGCCTTCATCAGGTGACGCAGATAGGCTTTGCTGTAGTAGTTACTCACTTCTGCGTCCAGGCCATCATCAATGGGTGAAAAATCAAATTCCCATTTTTTATTGTCGATATTGATCACGCCGTTGGTGGTAAATAACATGGCATTACGGCCATTGCGGGTGGGCATCACACAGTCAAACATGTCTATCCCCATTCCGATACATTCCAGGATATTCCAGGGCGTACCTACTCCCATCAGGTAACGGGGTTTTTCTTTGGGCAGGTGATCACAGCACCAATCACAGATTTCATACATCACGGGTTCAGGCTCGCCCACACTTAAACCCCCAATGGCATTGCCCGTCGCTTCTTTTGAAGTAACATATTCGCAGGAGGCTTTACGCAGATCTTTATAAGTACCTCCCTGTACAATGGGAAAAAGATTTTGGGTATAACCGTATTTGGGTTCTGTACTGTTAAAGCGGCTGAAACAACGATCCAGCCAGCGATGGGTGAGTTCCATGCTTTGCTGCGCATAAGTTCTTTCACTTCCACCGGGCGGGCATTCATCAAAAGCCATGATGATATCACCCCCGATGCTGCGTTGGATATCCATCACATACTCGGGTGAAAAGAGATGTTTGCTGCCATCAATATGTGACTGAAATGTAACCCCTTCTTCTTTGATCTTTCGGGTACCGGCCAGTGAAAAAACCTGATAACCTCCGCTGTCAGTCAGGATAGGTCCTTGCCAGCCATTGAAACGATGAAGTCCTCCTGCTTTTTCCAGCACTTCCAAACCGGGTCTTAAATATAAATGATAGGTATTCCCTAAAATGATTTGTGCCTTTACCTGCTGTATCAATTGTTGCTGGCTCACTGCTTTCACAGAACCTGCTGTACCAACCGGCATAAAGATGGGCGTGAGGATATCACCATGATCGGTGCTGATCTTTCCGGCCCTGGCCTTGCTGCTGCCATCCTGGTGACTCAACTCAAATGAAAGTGCTGCCATAAGGCTGCAAATTAACTGCAAATTGCTGGCAGATGGAAAAGATTCGGTAAAGGGAAAAATCTTATCAACAACCCGGTATCATGCTTATTGCAGTTCTTTTTCAAACCAAAAGATATTTCCATTGGCGGTGATCCCTTCCACTTTCACCCTGATTATTTTGGTCTGGTCCGTATTATAGAACCGGATCATCGTGCTTCCATTCTCCACCCTTACATAGGGCATCCAGTACAAAGTCTTCCTGGCATCTTTTACCACTTTCAATTCACTATTGTTATAATCAGGTGCAGGAAGATCACGGGGCAGCGGATATCCTTTTATAAGATACTCCTTCCCCTTATAAGCATCTTTTTCCCAATAACCCTGGTCTCCTGTTTTTTTGGTAAAGATGGCAATGGCCGGAGGAAGACCAGGGTCAATTCCCAGCATAGGAACAAATTTTACAACTGCCACTTCATCCAGCCGGATCATATCAACCATATCTCGCTCAATCTTTATATTATTCAGGTAATAAGTCCGGATGATGGTATCCCCGGCAATGGCCCTGATAGGATAAAACAATTCCGGCCTTCCTCTTACATACTTCATTTTCAGGCTCCGCATTTTTGATGCGATATACATGAACAAATTGGTCAGCTTTCCGGCCACCGGATCATTCATCACATCAACTGTTTCACCCTGGGTAACATAGCCTCCAAAACCGGTACCATCAATATATCTTTTCTCCAGATCCTCCAGTCTTTTTTCATGCACTTTGCGGTTATTCGTCGTAACCACTGCTTCCTCCAGTACGATCACCCGCTCACCATAAATAATTGTATCAGGACTTACATCAACCCGCTCATTTTTTGCACCTGTCAATAAATGATCCAGCGGCTTTCGCATCAAATCAGTAACTTTTTTTTGAAATGCTTTCAAAAAAGCAACACTGGTATCCCCTGGAGGGATTTGCAAATGAAATTCCGTAATCAATTCTTCTTCCGCATTACCCGGCAACTTGCAGTATACATAAGCATCACCAAAAATGATCAGATCGTTCAGCCAAAAATTGCCCTCGGCATCAGTAGTGGCTTTATAAATTTTCTTCCCTGTGGAAGCGGAGCGGATCATAACCAGTATATCCTTTCGTGACAATACTTTTTTGCCGATACTGACCTTCCCCTTCAATTGCAGAAAATCTGATTTCCGGGAAATTTTTCCCAGAAGGACATTATTCTCTGTTTCCCTTTCCGGCAAAGCGGATGTCAGCAGCCGGAGATCTATTTCCTTATACAACTGATCAGCATCTCTTTGTTGTTGAATAGGATGCCCGCCGGGAGGCAGCAAGGAATTAAGCAAACCTGAAGCGTTGCTATTCTGATCGGTTGCTGCATCTATGATACTGATGGCCACATATTGCAAACTAGTATCAGAGAAGTTAAGCCGGAACTCGTTTGTGCCTCTCGCACCCAGGTCCTTTTTTATCATTTCCAGTTCCGTTTCCTGCTCTTGTATTTTACCCGGGATGAAGACAGGCCGGCTGGCCAGTACGCTTCCATTGGCATCCACTACTTTGATCAGGGCAGGCCCGGCACGAAAAGTACCGACAGGAATAAAATAACTGAACTTTTCCAGTTCGGTCATATCCAATGCTGCTTTGTAAGCCACATGATCACCTATCTGCAATTGCACAACCGGCTTGCGAAGGAGCGGATTTTTGTTTCCTCCGTTAGCAAGATCATAATAAAGGGTATCATCAAAATAATTCACATGGATGGCCATTCCATTGGTTGTTGCCTGCTGAAGTTCAAAAACAGAATCAGCCGTGGTAGCATTCCAGTGACAACGATATACTTCACCCGGCAGGGTTCGCAACCGGAAGGAACCGGTATTGCCTTTGGCAGTATTGAATGTACCTACGGTTTCACCTTTACTGTTACGAATGGTACCTGTTGCACCTGTCGGTGCTTTGAATGCCACATAGTTCAGACAATTTATCAGCAGTTGTCCGCCCTCCGGATAAAAAACAGGTCTGTCGCCATAATTTTCACCTGTTACCTCCCCTGCCACCTGCCGGATGAACTGAAATGGCTTTTCCTGTATGGCCGTTTGATCTGTATAAGCCCGAAGAAATATTTTTCCGGAAGCAGAACGCGGGATGGTAAGTGTTCCGCTGGCTGTACCCTCCAAAACAGGTGCTACAAAATCAGCCAGCCTGTTGAATGATGAATCCCATAACTCAACAAAAAGATGGGTACTAAGAATACTATCATAACCCGCCGTTATATATCCCTTGAAATAAATGGTTTCACCGGTTGCGTATGTACTTCTATCCGTCTGAATATACACCCGCTCGATGGACACCTGAGCCTGTGCTTTACCCAGGGAAAATAAAATCATCCAGCAAAGGATCCATTTATTCATGCTGCTTTTATTCTTTATGACTTCCACTTCTATTTACCCGGCTTTCCGGCTCAATTTTATTTATTAAACCAACTGATCAGTCCATTATTTTCTCAAAATAAAACACACTGCCATCTTCAGCGATACCTTCCGCTACAACTCGGTATTTTTTAGTTCGGTCATTATTAAAAAACCGGAGTTCTGCCACTCCTTTTTCTACTGCCAGATAAGGTTTCCAGAACAGCGATTTCCGGTTATCCTTTTCCACTTTTGTTTCTGCTTTGCTGTAATCCGGTTCTGGAAAATCACGGGGAATGATATAACCCGTTACTTTTTGTTCTATCAGTTGGTAACGGTCTTTTTCCCAATAACCCTGGTCACCCGGCTTTTTCAGGAATACAGCCAATGCCGGAGGAAAACCATTTTCGCTTCCCAGCATTGGTACAAATTTTACAATGGCCACCTGATCCAACGTAATAGCTTCCAGCATATCCCGGTCTACTTTTGAATTGTTAAGGTAAAAAACAGTAACCATGGTTTGTCCGCCGGTTCCCCTGCCAAAATAAAAGAGCTGCTTTGTCCCGTTCACCGGCCGCATCGATACACTCCGCATATTCATCCCGATATAAGAAAACAGATCCAGGTATTTGCCCGAAAGCGGGTCATTCATTACATCCAGGGCTTCGCCGGTAGCTGAATAACCACTAAAAGCTGTCCCATTCACATATTTATCTTCCAGCACTTCCAATCTTTTCATCTCCACCAGCTTCGGGTCCGATTTTACAATCACTTCTCCCAGGGTAATGACTTTCTCTCCCATGATCAGTGTATCTTCTGCCGCTGCTGTAATTGCAGTGACAAGGGGAGGCGCATTGTTGCTGCCTGTTGCCAGAAATGATCCGGCAATTTGCTGATAGGCATCAAAAAAAGTCTTTTCCACATTGGCCGTTGGCTGGCTAAGCTGAAAACTAACCGTGAGTTCTTCTTCTGCATTGCCCGGAAGCCGGCAATGTACCATGGCTTCTCCATAGATAATGATTCCATCCAGCACAAAATTACCCTGCTCATCCGTGGTTACTTTATATAACTCCTTCCCGGTATAAGCAGAACGAATTCCCACCAGCACTTCTTTATTCGCCAGTAATTTTTTTCCGCGCTTCACCGTACCACTTAACTGCATGGAGGATGGAGGGGAAGATTTGGCAGCCTGGTTATCCTGACGAATCACCGTACCTGCGGGAACGGTAGTCTGCACCAGCAGGTCCAGCTGTTCCGGGGTACTGAGTTGATTCCAACGTGATAAATTATTCAACAAACTGATCCCCGTAAAGGCGTTCATGAAAGAAGGTCCCGCGACTTCACTATGAAAGGCGGCATCAGTGACACTCACGGAGAGGTACCGCAATGCCGTATCAGGCACATGAAAAACCAGGCGGTTCTCCCCTCTTTTGCTAAAGTCCTTTTTTACTATTTCCATTGTATTGCCGGCAGCCACGCTATGCCTGCCAATAAAGACAGGTCTTGCTGCCAGCAAATTGTCCTGATCATCCAATACCCGCAGTTCTGCCATTCCGGCCCGGTAATCCTGTAAGGGAATAAAATAACTGAAACTGGAACGGCTAGTCATGTTCAGTCCCACGAGATAAGCCACTTCATTGCTGATCATCAGCTGGATTTTGGGCTTCAGCACCTGCAAATTCCTGTTCCCGCCATTGTCCAGATCAAAATATAAAGTATCAGCGGTTTGTCTTACATGCAGGGCAATGCCATTCTCTATTGCAGCAGGCAATTCCTTACTTAGCTCTTTTCCATTTAACTGCCAGTAACAGGAATAAATTTCTCCCGGTTTGGGCGTCAGTGTAAAATGGCCCATGCCATTAAAAACCGGACTTAAACTGGTAATGGTCTCGCCTTTATTATTCCGGATGGTACCATTGAAACCTGGTATGGCCTTAAAAGCAATATGATTAAGTGCATTTTGCACCAGTTTCCCTCCCTCCGGAAAAAACAGGGGTTCCTCTGTTGCATTTCCCGTTATCGCTATGGGGTTATATGCAGCAGGATACAAAACTGGTTTTACAAACTGGTAGGGCGTATGCTGTGATGCGGTAACCTCGGTATAAGCCCTGATGAATACCCAGGCAGATTTGAGTTCTTTGGGCAAGCTGATGGCACCACTGGCACTGCCGTCAATCACGGGCTGACTTACCTGGGCCAGCTGCTGATGGGCAGCATCCCATAATTCTACAAAGAGGTTGGCGCTTTCAATGGTATCAATATCAGACAACAGGTACCCTTTGAAATAGATGGTTTCACCGGCAGCATACTGTGTCCGGTCTGTCTGTACATAGATCCTTTCAAAAACACCCTGTGCGGAAACAGTAAATTGAGTCAGCAGGACAAAAAATAAAAAAAAGATTGTACGCATCTGAAACTTTTTTGAATAAGTAATACAGCCCCGGGAGGGTTTCAATATTGGTGCTATGTAATCAACGCTTAAACTGCATTTCCACTCAGGAAACTAATCAAATTTAATGTTCTGCTGTCAAATGACAGGCGGACCGTACATATTTACAAAAAATACTGCATTTCCCCTGATTGCAACTGATAGCGTCATTGCTCCGACAAATCCATCAACAGTTTATGCAGTACTGTGGAAAGCTTTTGCCCTTCCTTTATTGTCGTTTGCCCCCCACGGCTTTACCTTCGCCGCCATGCCACCGATCCATTGGGAATTGATCCTCTATGCCATTTTTTGTGCCGTCACCGTCGTGCAGCTATTCTTTTACCTGTTTTTTTATACCAGGGTGGCTTTTTTCAAACCAAAAGCCAAGACACAATCTCAGCAACATCCTGTTTCGGTAATCATTTGTGCCCGTGATGAAGACGAAAACCTGGCCCGCAACCTGCCCGGTGTATTGGTACAGCAATATGGCAGCAGCTATGAAGTAGTGGTGATCAACGATAATTCAATGGATGATTCCAAATACATCCTGCAGGAGCTGAAGAAAACTTTCAAGTCCATGAATGTGGTGGAACTGACACAGGAGGCTAAACTTATTTCTGGCAAAAAATATCCCCTCTCTATCGGCATCCGCGAAGCGGAACATGAAGTGCTCCTGCTGACCGATGCGGATTGTGTGCCCGCCAGCGAACACTGGGTACAGAAAATGCAGGATGGCTATGCACCCGGTATTGAAATCGTATTAGGCTATGGGGCTTATCATAAAAAGAAAGGGCTGTTGAACAAACTCATCCGTTTCGAAACCTTCCATACCGCTCTTCAATACCTCTCCTATGCCCTGGCCGGTATTCCCTATATGGGTGTGGGGCGTAATCTCTCTTACCGAAAAGATCTTTTTCTGCGGAACAAAGGCTTTGCTTCCATCAATCATATTCCCAGTGGAGACGACGACCTCTTTATCAATAAAGTCGCCACCAATAAAAATACCGCTGTGGTGATTGATCCCGATGCCATCACACGTTCCATTCCCAAAACCACCTGGAAGGGATGGTTGCGGCAGAAGTCAAGACATTATACCACGGCTAAATTTTATAAGCCCAAACATAAGTTCCTGCTCGGACTTTATTTCGCCACTCAGTTCATGTTTTATCCTTTGCTGGCAGCCAGCATTATATTTTATAACTGGATTTTTGCATTACCGGTATTTGGAGTCAGGCTGTTGGTTCAGGGATTTGTGTTGTATAAGAGCATGAAAAAAATGGGGGAAAAAGATCTCTGGCCCTGGTTTCTCTTCCTGGATATGTGGATGTTCTTCTATTATATCATCTTTGCACCGGCACTCTGGCGCAGACCCCGGAATGAGTGGTAAATCAACGCTGCTAAACAATGGACATCATCCTGAAATATTTTGCTGATTTCAGCCCGGTACAGCTGGAACAATTCGGAAAGCTCGAAGCTTTGTACAAAGATTGGAATGAAAAGATCAATGTGATTTCCCGTAAGGATATTGACCATTTGTATGAACGTCATGTACTCCATTCCCTGGCTATTGCAGCAGCTTTTGAATTTAGTCCCGGAATGGACGTAATTGATATTGGCACGGGCGGTGGTTTCCCGGGTATTCCCCTGGCTATTTTTTTTCCGGAAGTACGGTTTCACCTGGCCGACAGTATCGCCAAAAAATTAAAAGTGGTGGAGGCTGTTGCCGCGGAGATCGGTCTTCAAAATATCAGCACCGAACATACCCGGGCCGAAGCCATTAAGAACCGGAAATTTGACATGGTGGTCTCCCGGGCCGTAGCCCCCCTGAAAGACCTCTGGAACTGGGGCAAACCCCTTTTAAAAACAAAAAAGACTGAAACCGACCTCCAACCGGGGCTGATCTGCCTGAAAGGCGGGGATTTGGCTAAAGAAATACAGGAAAGCGGCACACGGCCCCGGGTCATGGAAGTGAGGGAGCTCTTCCCCGAACCCTTCTTTGCCGAAAAATACCTGCTCTACGTGCCCCGGTAAAATATACCAGTTTGTGGTATTGGGGGGCATTGAAAACCTCTTCACCTTTGTAGTAATGAAAGCGATCTCAGTATGTATTGTGGATGATAACCGGGAACTGCGAAATGCGCTGGAAGAAATCATATCCATGTCCGACGGATATATATGTACCGGCACATTTGGCACAGCGGAAGAAGCTATTAAACAACTTCCCCTGAAAATACCTGATGTGGTACTGATGGATATCAACCTGGGTACTGCAGAAAGCGGAATAGATGTGGTTAGAATACTCAAACCCCGGATACCCGGTACCAATTTCATGATGTGTACCGTATACGAGGAAGATGAAAAAATATTCGAAGCCCTGAGCGCCGGCGCCAGCGGTTATATACTCAAGAAAACCGATCCTCCCCGGATGCTGGAAGCCATCCGGGAACTCTATGAAGGCGGAGCCCCCATGAGCAGCCAGATTGCCCGTAAAGTGGTGGCCGCTTTTCGTAAGAAAGAGGCGGAAGTGATTACAGGTGACAATGAAGAACTGGATGTACTCACGAATCGTGAAAAGGAAATCCTTGAATTATTATCCCGGGGGCTGATGTACAAGGAAATCGCAGCCCAGATCTTTCTGAGTCCCGAGACCGTTCGCAAACATGTGTACCATATTTACGAGAAACTGCATGTTTCTAACCGGGTAGCCGCCGTGAATAAATTTTACGGGAGATAGGACTGCGGCTTTTTGCCGCTGTTTCAATGCGGTGGGGCAAAAAATACCACTTTCGTGGTATTGTCCGGTATAGTGGTTACACTTAGTTTTGGTTTAGCAATCAGGAATCTCAAGATATACCAGGACCATTAACCGTTAACCTTAACCTCTAACGTCCTTCAGGACAGCAAGCAAATGAGGGGCCTTGATTGAAAACCGTCAAAACTGACCATTTCTGGTCAGTTTTTTT
>Ga0075158_10000970_pt1 | contig 22480 bp, 17 predicted proteins | sample JI91814BDNA_FD_70968 | JGI IMG/M metagenome (GOLD analysis project Ga0075158, IMG submission 70968) | Wastewater effluent complex algal communities from Wisconsin, to seasonally profile nutrient transformation and Carbon sequestration -... | ecosystem: Engineered > WWTP > Effluent > Algae... | reverse complement strand
TGACTTCGCGGTCAAGATCGACGACCAGACGACGAGCACCGCGATGGTCGCGCTCCAAGGCCCCAAGATCATCGAGTTGATCAGCAAGTTCAGCAAAGAGATCCCGACGATGAAGCGCTACCGCTTCACGACCAAGAACCTGCTCGTCTTCAAACTCATCATCAGCCGCACGGGCTACACCGGCGAGGACGGCGTCGAGGCGATCGTCCCCGCCAACGCCACCGGCATGCTCATCAAGATGCTCCTCGCCCAGTCCAACGGCCCCGATGGCCAGCCCATCATCAAGCCCATCGGCCTGGGCGCGCGTGACACGCTGCGCATGGAGGCCGCGATGCCGCTCTATGGCCACGAACTGGGCGAAGAGATCAACGCCCTGTCCTGCGGCGTCGACTTTGCCATCGCCCTCGACAAGGACCAGGACGAGAAGGGCGAGAAGTTCATCGGCATGGACGCGCTCAAAGCCACCCGCGCCGCCGGCGGCCCACCCCGCAAACTCGCGGGCTTCTTCATCGAGGGCAAGCGTTCCGCACGCCAGGGCATGCTCATCAAGCAGAACGGCAAAGAGGTCGGCATCGTCACCAGCGGCTGCCCGAGCCCCACGCTCGGCAAGTCCATCGCGATGGGCTTCCTCGACGTCGCGCTGCACGCGCCCGGGACGAAGGTTGAGATCGACACCGGCAAGGGCACGCTCGAAGCCGTGACCACGCCGATGCCGTTCTACAAGGCGCCGAAAGCGACCTGAGCTCGGTCCGCAAGCAACGTCCGCTCTGTGGCTTGCGGGGTGCGGGGCTTCCAGCCCCGCTGTTATCCGATCATCATCGCAGACGATTCGGCCCGCCGCGTTATTCCCCCGAATGAAGGCCAAAATGCCACGTGGCGGCCTGCGAACGTCGCTTTTGGACGCCAGGGAAGAGACCTTTCCCAGAAAAATGCTCCTTTCCTGCCTCCCGGCGCTGCGCCGGGCTGCCCGGAAGGAGCGCCCGGCTGCCCCGGCGCTGCGCCAGCCTGCCCGGAAAGAGCGCTGGGCTGCCCGGAAGGAGCGTCCGGCTGCCCCGGCGCTCCGTCGGAAGGACCGAAAGCAGCGCCGGAAGGACCGGAAGGAGCGTTCTTTCGACCCGGAGCAGCGCTGTCGATCTCGATAACACCCGCCCAACACGCTCGTGATAACTTCCCTTCCTCCTCGTTCCTCCACCCCCACCCCGCCCCTCCGCGACCTCGTTCTTCACTTCGTCTCGTTCGCCGTCCGCAGGACTCTCTTCGGAACTTCGTCTCTTTCTTCCCTCTCTACACTCCCTCGATGTCCCGCCTCTACCTCGACAACTCCGCGACCAGTTTCCCCAAGGCGCCGGGCGTCTATGAGGCGATGCTCGACTATGGCACGCGTGTCGGGGCGTCGCCGGGGCGCGGGCACTACGCCGAGAGCCGCGAGGGGGCCAAGGCCCTCCGCCGCACGCGCGAAGCGATCAACACCCTCATCAATGGCGAGAACCCCGACCACGTCGTCTTCGCCCTCAACACCTCCGACGCCCTCAACCTCGCGATCAAGGGGATCGTGCGGCATCGGCGCCTGACGCAGCCCAACCGCCCCATTCACCTCATCACCACCGCCCTCGATCACAACTCTGTGCTGCGTCCCTTCAGCGCGATCGCGGCGGACGGCGACGCGATGAGCGGGACAGGTGGCCGCGTCACGTGGACCATCCTCGAAGGCGACCCACTCACAGGCCGCGTGAGCGCCAGCGACGTCGCCGCCGCGATCACCACAGACACCGCCCTCGTCGCGATCGTCCACGCGAGCAACGTCGCGGGCACGCTGCAACCCATCGCCGAAATCGGTGCCGTCTGCCGTGCGAAGAACGTTCCCTTCCTCGTCGACGCCGCCCAATCCCTCGGCCATGTCCCCCTCGACGTCCGCGCGATGCACATCGACCTCCTCGCCTTCCCCGGCCACAAGGGATTGCTGGGCCCGCAAGGCACCGGCGGCCTCTACATCCGCCCCGGCATCGAAGCCATCCTCGCCACCACGCGTGAGGGCGGCACCGGGCACCTCTCCGAGAACGACATCCAGCCCGAAGACATGCCGCAGAAGTACGAGGCAGGCTCGCACAACACCATCGGCCTCGTGGGCCTGGGCGTCAGCGTCCGCTGGCTGCTCGACCACGGCGTCAGCACCATCCGCGCCCACGAAATCGAACTGGGCAACCACCTTCTCAACGCCTGGCGCGACGATGTCGCCAGCAACGGGCCGCTCGCCGCGCTCCGACTCCTCGGCCCCACCACCATGCACGACCGCGTCGGCGTCTTCGCCTTCACGCACGAGTCCATCCCCCCCGCCGAGTTCGCCGCGATCCTCGAATCCTCCTTCGGCATCCTCGTCCGCAGCGGCCTCACCTGCGCCCCGCACGCCCACACACTCTTCGGCACGCACCCAAGCCAGGGCGGCCACGGAGCGTTCCGCCTCAGTTTCGGGCCGTTCGTGACGAAGGACGATGTGAGCGCGGCGATCCACGCCCTTCGCGCCGTGTGCGAGAGCGTTTCACCAACGACCAAGATGTCGCGTGACTCCGTCGAAGCGACGGCTTAGGACTTCGTCTTCCCCACCTCAACCCAACTCGTCTGCGTGTGCCGCACGATCGCACCGGTGTTCAGATAGATCACCTGCTCTGCGATGTTCGTGCAGTGATCCGCGACCAGTTCGCACAGGTTCGCGATCTCGTGCAGGAAGAACGCATAGTCCACCGTCATCTTTCCCTGCGAGATCTTCGTCTCCGCATCCCGCACGATCGCGGCCTTGAACGCCGTCACCGTGTGCTGGCTCTGCAAGACCACCTTCGCCATCGCAGCATCGTTGCTCATCAGGCTGCCAACCGCGTCGCGCAAGATCCCGATCACGCTGTTGGCCATCACGCGGAACGTGCTCGGCAGCGCCTGCTCGTTCGCGTGCGGATACGTCCCCGCGCCGTCGCCCTTGGTGGGAATCACCAACTCCGCGACATCCACGCCCGCATCCGCGATGCGCTCCAGTTCGTTGTTCACCTTCACGATCGTGAGCACGAGGCGCAACTGGTTTTCGTCCAGTTGTGCCGTCTCGCGGGTTGCGTCGGTCAGGAGTTGCACTGCCGCCCGCTCGATCTCGACGTCCGCCGTATCAATCGCGTCGTCCAGTTTGGTCACCCGCTGGGCCTTCTCGGCACTGCGATCAAACGCCGCCTCAAAGGCGAGTTCGATGAGGTCCTGCACCCGCCGCCCCTGCTCGACGAGCTGGGCCTTGAGGGCCAAAGACCGCTGCCTGAATCCTTCCGGTGACGTCGCCATCCGCCTGGGCTCCTGGATTGGGGAACGATACACGCCTCCCGCACTCCGGGCACACCGCCAATTGACACCCACCCCGCCCCGTTCCATGCCTGTTGACACTCTTGCAACCCGCTTTCCGACCGTCCTATGCTCGCATCTGCGGGCGATTCAGCCGCCCCACTCGCACTCTTCGCCCAAAGGAACCCGCATGTTCGACATCCAGTCCATCCGTGGCCGGCAAGTCCTCGATTCCCGCGGCAACCCCACCGTCGAGGTCGACGTCGTCCTTTCCTCCGGCGTGATGGGACGCGCCGCTGTCCCCTCGGGCGCCTCCACCGGCGAACACGAGGCCTGCGAACTGCGTGACGGCGACAAGAACGTCTACGTGGGCAAGGGCGTCCTCGCCGCCGTCGAGAACGTGAACAAGCGCATCGCCCCCGAACTTCTCGGCTGGGACGCCCGCGAGCAGGAAAAGATCGATCAGAAGATGATCGCTCTCGACGGCTCCGCCAACAAGAAGGTGCTCGGCGCCAACGCGATCCTCGGCGTCTCCATGGCCGTCGCCAAGGCCGCCGCAGAAGCCTCGGGCCTCCCCCTCTACCGCTACCTCGGCGGGTCGGCCGCGAAGACCCTCCCCGTCCCCATGCTCAACATCTTGAACGGCGGCAAGCACGCCGACAACACCGTCGATTTCCAGGAGTTCATGATCCAGCCCTGGGGCTTTGACAACTTCGCCGACGCCATGCGGGCAGGCGTTGAGATCTATCACGCCCTCAAGAAGGTCCTCCACGACGACCACCTCTCCACCTCCGTCGGCGACGAAGGCGGCTTTGCCCCCAACCTCAAGGACAACGAGGACGCGCTCAAGATCATCGAGAAGGCCGTCAAGAAGTCCGGTTACAAGTGGGGCGAGCAGATCTTCGTCGCCCTCGACCCCGCGACCAGCGAGTGCTGGAACGAGGCGGCCGCCGAGAAGAAGACCGGCTACAAGATGTTCAAGTCCTCCAAGCGCATCGTCTCCTCCGACGAGATGATCGACATGTGGGCCAACTGGTGCAAGAACTACCCCATCCGCTCCATCGAAGACGGCCTCGCCGAGAACGACTGGGACGGCTGGGCCAAACTCACCGCACGCCTCGGCGACAAAGTCCAACTCGTGGGCGATGACCTCTTCGTCACCAACAAGAAGTTCCTGGAGAAGGGCCTCAAGCAAAACTGCGCCAACGCGATCCTCGTGAAGGTCAACCAGATCGGTTCCCTCTCAGAGACCTTCGAGGCCGTCAACCTCGCCCTCCGCAACAACTACGGCGCGATCATGTCCCACCGCTCGGGCGAGACCGAAGACTCAACCATCGCCGACCTCGCCGTCGCCACCAACTGCGGCCAGATCAAGACCGGCGCCCCCTGCCGCAGCGACCGCAACGCCAAGTACAACCAGTTGATCCGCATCGCGGAAGAACTCGGCTCTTCAGCCGTCTACGGCGGAACGCTCTGGCGGAAGTGAGTTCTTGATCGCGAAGATCTGCGTCATCCGCGAGAACACGCTTTCGCGATGTCGGCGCCACCACGCCCACGATGAGCGACGTCCCCATCGAGAATCGTGGGGCTCACTACGCGCGTCAAAACTCCTTGCGACTAAACAACCACCCCGCGATCGAGAGAATCACGGCTTCGAAGCCAAATGACGTGCCCAGCACCCACCACAACGGGTCCGACCGCTGCTTCGCCTCCACACGCTTCACGACCTCGCGCATGTCAGAAGGCATCAGGAACGTCTCGAGGTTCATCTTCTCGTCCTTCTCCTCTGGCTGGTTCCATTCCCCCGGCGCAAGCAGTGCCCGCTTGAGCAGCGTTGCCGTCTCCTGCGTCTTGGGCAGGGCAAACTTCACGCCCCGCACGATCCCACGCCACATGCGCCACATCCCGGCGTTCTCTTCAATCGACTCGAGCCGCGCACGAATGCCAGGCAAACGCGTGTTCGCCGCGTCGAGTTCGGCCTTCGTTGGCTCAGGCATCGGGTCCTCGGGTTTCGGCAGCGCGTCGACCGCCTCACCCTTTGCCGTCGCTTCATCGATCGCCTTCTGCCTCGCTTCCTTCACGCGAGTCTCGATGATCCCCACCGCCGTCTTTTCCATCTGCGCAATGCGCACCGGCAGCCGCTCCCGCTGTACCTCGCTGATCGTCGACTGAAACATGGTCACGCCGTCCGCTGCATTGACGATAAACACCGCAAACCACACCAGCAGCGTCAGCAGCAGCGAGGCGATTGTCGAACGCGTGAGCAGTCCCAGCAACGCGCACACGCAAAACAGAAAACTGAAGATCGCCGTGACAATCGGAATCGCCAGAAACAACCTTGGCTCCCACGCCCCGCCGCGAATACCAATGAGCATAAAACACGCCAGCGAGAACGTGCCCACCTGGATCGCCGAGAACAACAGTCCCGTCGCATACTTCGTGAGGAACACCCGCGTCCGCGACAAGGGCTTCGACAACACCAACTCGATCGCGCCGCTCCCCAGAAAGTCCGGAAAGATGCTCGCGCTCGACACTAGTGCCAAGATCATCGCTGCCCACGACAGCCACACCTCAATCCCGAAACTCACGAACATCGTCTTGTACAACGTCGCGGGCTGCGCCATCGGCCCGGACATCGGCATGTCCAACGTCCACCACAACAGCGTCAATCGCGAGTCCTTGACGCCGATCGCCGCGAATGCCAAGACCACAAGGCACGACAACGCCATCGTCACCCAGAACAACTTCCGCGCGTTCAACTCCCGATACGCATCAATGAAAATCGCCTTCGTCTGCCGCAGTGCCATTGACATCAGCGAGCCCCCCCACGGCCGGCCTCGGCCTCCGTCTTCGCGCCAGGCGTCATCGCCAGCCCCGTCGTCGGATCCGTCACCGCTTCCATGAACAAATCCTCCAGCGAAGGCCGCACCGGCTTCACCGCGCGAATCACCATCGCCCTCGCCCGCAACGCATCGATAATCGGCTGCACACACGCCGCATCGTCCGAATACACACGCAGCACCTTACCCGACGCGACGACACGCTCACCGCTTGACAAAGCGAACTCCGCGCTTTCCACTCGCCGCGGTGCCAACGCCCCACTCGCCTGCGGCTCGCTCGCGTGCAGTGCAAGCCTCCTCATCCCGGGAATGAGCGCCGCAAGAGCATCGGGCGCACCCTCAGGCGCGCCGGCTCCCAATGCGGCGACTTCAATCTCGAAGTACCGCTTGTCATGCGTCAACTCGTCGATCGTTCCCTGCGACGCAACGTTCCCCTTCACAAGAATCGCCACGCGATCGCACACCATTTCCAACTCGCTGAGCAGGTGCGAGTTGATGAACACAGTCTTCCCCTGCTCTCGCAATCGCGACACAATCTCGCGGATATCTCGCCGCCCAACTGGGTCCACGCCATCCGTCGGCTCGTCCAGCACCACCAGATCCGGATCATTCACCAGCGCCTGCGCAATCCCCACGCGCTGCCGCATCCCTTTGCTATACCCCTTCACCTTCGCGTTTGCCCAGTCGCGCATCCCCACGACCTCGAGCAACTCCGCCGTGCGCTTCCGACGCACGTCCCGTGGCACGCCACCCAGCGCGCCATAGAAGTCAACCACCTGTGCACCCGTCAGGTAATCCGGAAACCGATGATGCTCGGGCAAGTAACCGACGCGCTTCAGCGTCGCCTTATCTCCGATCCGCGCGCCCAGCACCTGCCCCGTCGCAAGCGTCGGCCGGATGATCGTGAGCAGGATCTTCACCAGCGTCGACTTCCCGGCCCCGTTCGGCCCCAAGAAACCAAACACCTCGCCCCGCCGCACGCGCATCGAAATCCCGCGCAGCGCGTGCACCTTCCCCTTGTACGTCTTGGACACGTTCGACAAATCGATCGCCCAATCGTTCGTTGAACCCGGCGCAATCGATCGCGGCATTGGCACAGTCGTCATGGCACCATTGTTGGCATCCCGCGCCGTCCCATTTCAACGACTTTCCGGTTTCCCATCGGCAGTGCATTCCACCGCCACGCGCCCCGGCGGCACCAGCACCACCACCGTGTCAGGCACATTGCTCCCCGGCCAGCGAACCGTGACCCGATCCGCCACCTTCGCCTTCCCCAGCGGCACGTGCACCACGAACTCATGCTGCTTCCCCGCATGCCCGCCAATGCCAGTCAACTGCCTCACCACCTTCGTCGGCGGCGTCGCCGCATCCCCATCCAGATCAACCTCGGCCTCGACGATTGCGCCGAGCGCATCATTTGCCACGAACTTCCCCGCATCGCCGCGCAGTTTCAGCACGATCGAGTTCGCCGCCACACCCTCCAGCGGCAGCCCATGCCGCTCGCGCTCCCGCCGCTTCTCAACGCACTGATTCAGGTACACCTTCATCCTCGGCGTCCGACCCGCGATCTGCTCCGCGCCCAGCCGATTGAACGACTGCCCCACCATCACGTCCATGTCCCCATCGAGGTCAACATCCGCGAGCGAGATCTGCTGCGAACCTTCATTCTCCAAGCCCGACCACGCCGTCACATCAACGAATCGCCCATCATCCTGCTGGCGATACACGCGCAATCGCTGATTGTCCGGATAGTCGCCACTAGAGAGAAGCAGATCGAGGCGGCCATCCTGATCGAAGTCAACGAGTTCGGCGAAGAGATCGCCCTGATTCCAGTTGCGCACCGTCGGGTCGGCGGGGATGCGGTCGACGGAAAGATGCGGCTCATAGGAGAAATGCGCAAAGCCAATACCTGCCAACGGATTTCCACTGTTCACTTCATTGATTCGATTCACAAGGAATCTTGAACGATCAGAAGACGTTCCAGCCCATCCGTGAGTAATCAAGGCGAGGAACAAATCGAAGTCGCCGTCGTTATCAATGTCACCAGTTGCGGCGTCGAATCCATTTCCGTGCGACCGATACGGCTTCTCGTCCGCCCGATCGAAGCGCGAGTCGGATCGACCTCGTTCCTTCAACCAATCCGGGTACTTGCCTGAACGATCAGCGTCACCATCAATCTTCAGGTTCTTGGCGATCTCGCTCACTCTTGGTGGAAAACCGTCCGGCCTCGCCACTCGTCCTGTTTCGGGCACATAGAAACTAAATGACCAAAGCCGGTTCGCGCGCCGCCCGTAGTTGATCTCAAGCACACCGAAAGGCGAGAACATGGCCCCATACGTCGGTCTTCCTGCATTGTCATCAACTTCGTCGAACTGAAACTCATCCTCAGGCAATGGATCACGAACGAACCTCATTGGCACCGATTCCGCGTCGCGACGATCCTGCTTCAGCAAGTCATTCGTAAATGCCTCATTACTCTCTCCATACTTCGTGTACCAATTGCCAAGATACAGATCCAGCCACCCATCCCGATCCACATCCCCCACCGCGATGCACGCCGTCGTCTTCGGCGGCGCTTCCTCAATCACCCGCGCTTCACCAAACGTCCCATCGCCATTCCCGCGCAACCACGCCGTCCGTGCCGGGTTCTCCGGCATCTTGAACGCCGCGTTGCTCGCATCGATGTATCGCGTGATGATCGCGTCCGCCTTGCCGTCGTTGTCGATGTCCGCGAAGACCAGGCAATCCCCACCCTGAGGCGTCGGCAACCCAGTCGCCGACACTTCCTCAAATCCAAACGCCAACTTCCCCGGCTGCGCCGACAATGCCTTGTTCAGAAACACGCGATACCGCTCTGGCGCACGCTTCCCATCCACAGTTTCAATCGCCCGCACAATCGCATCAGGTCGGCCGTCCCCATTCACATCCGCAAAGCACATCCGCGTCGCGTCGATTCCACCAAGCCCAACACCCTTCGTCGCGTCCACGAACGACACCTGCTGCGCGCTCGCGACCAACGCCCACGTGCACGCGATGCACACGACAAGCCACACGCCACAAAGGTGCTTCTTCATCGCCGCATGATACAGGATTCTCACGCCTTCTTCCTCCCCACCACATGAAACACGTGATGGTGCTTCACACCCCCCATCGCATCGCTGCCGTCCTTCTCGACTTCCTCCAAATGCTCTACCTCAAACCCGCGCAGCAACTCCACCAGTTGCGCCCGCGTGACATGGCTCTTAGGCCGCACACACTGCCACTCATCCCGATCGCCAAAGAACTGCCCCGAGAATCGCCCGCCGACGCGTAGTGCCCTTCCTATCCACGCCCACAACGCCGGGAACTTGTCAGGATCACAGAACGGCAGCGCGAAGGACGCGTTGACGAGGTCCACGCCGTCGGCAATGCCAACGCTGCCTTTGTGTTCTCCGCCGTCATCGCGCGCTGCGCCGATCATCCGCGCCAACTCGTGATCAGTTGCAACCGCCTCCATCGCCAACCGCCGCACCTCGCACCGCCCGCGCCACTCCGTCGACAACGCCGCGACCGTCCGCTTCACCGCCTCCGCATGATAATCTACCGCGATCACACGCCACCCGCGCTCCAGGATCGCCCGCGTGTCACGCCCCTCGCCACACGCGATGTCGATCGCGAGCCGCTCCTCTTTGGTACCCCCACTCTCCGAGTTTGGTCTTCGTTCCTTTTCAAACGCCCCCAGCGCACGCATCAACGTCTCTCTCGGCGGCTGCCCTTTCACCGCATCGAAATACTCAGGCCAATCCCGCTGATAGTCCGCCGTGAGCGTCGATCGTTTCGGTGCGTCTGCCATGGTCCATTGTTGGCCCCCGACACTCCATGAAAAAACCCCTCCATTCGGAGGGGTTCTTGGATCGACTTCACATGCCTTGTCTCGCCTTATTCCTCATCCCCGTCCTCATCCTCTTCCCCCGGCTTCGCAACGCCCGTCACCGGGTTCGCGGCACGCTTCGCAAGGACCGCCGCACGGATCTCCTTGAACAATTCCGGCTGATCCTTGAGGAACTGCTTGCTCGCCTCGCGCCCCTGCCCGATGCGGGTCGAACCATAACTGAACCACGAGCCCGCCTTCTCGACCACATCACACGTGACCGCCAGATCGAGCAAATCGCCCGATGCCGAAATGCCTTCCGTGTACATGATGTCGAACTCGGCCTCGCGGAATGGCGGGGCGATCTTGTTCTTCACCACGCGCGCCCTCGTGCGGCTGCCGATCGTGACCTCGCCCTCCTTGAGCGCCCCAATACGCCGAACGTCGATGCGCACCGACGAGTAGAACTTGAGTGCACGCCCGCCCGTCGTCGTCTCGGGGCTGCCAAACATCACGCCGATCTTCTCGCGGATCTGGTTGATGAACACCACCGTGCAGTTGCTGCGAGCGATCACGCCCGTCAACTTGCGCATCGCCTGGCTCATGAGCCGTGCCTGCAGGCCCATGACCGAGTCGCCCATTTCCCCCTCGATTTCCGCCTTGGGGATGAGCGCCGCAACCGAGTCAACAACGATCAGATCCACCGCGTTCGAACGCACCAGCAACTCGCAGATCTCGAGCGCCTGCTCGCCGCTGTCCGGCTGGCTCACGAGCAACTCATCAATGTTCACGCCGATCTTGCGGGCCCACGACGGATCCAGCGCATGCTCCGCGTCGATAAACGCCGCCACACCGCCATCGCGCTGCGCGTTCGCCGCGATCGTCAAAGCCAGCGTCGTCTTACCGGATGATTCAGGCCCGAACACCTCAACGATGCGTCCACGCGGCACGCCGCGGCCGCCAAGCGCGAGATCAAGCGAAATAGAACCCGTGGCAATGCCGGGAATCGCGAGGTACGCGTCCTCGTCCATCCGCATGATGGAGCCCTTGCCAAACGTCTTATCGATTTGCTGGAGCGTCCGATCGAGGGCCTGCTGCTTGGACTTGTCCTCGAGTTTGAACTCGGGCTTCTGCGTCGTCGCACCCGACGAGCGATGTCCCTGATTGGGCCCGCTGTTGGGCCCCTTCCCCTCAACCTCGACCGCATTCGAACCGCGACCGCCCGCAACGCTGTTGCCTGCCATAACTCTTCACTTTCTACGGGGGCATGTCCCCCGTCTCGCCGTGAGCAACTGCCGTAACAGCCGCCCGCCAGCACACCCAGCGTGAGTCAGGATCCCGAAACCTCCTTGGTCCGAAACTCCCGGCCGGGGGCGACGCTGGTCGCGGGCCCGGACAAGAACAGCATAGCAGACCCCGAACCTCTGTCAATGTTCGGGTGCCGGAAGGCTAAAAGATTGTCCACAAACCCTTGTGGGGCCCGAACATGCGCGACAACGGTGACAGTGAGCCTCGCCCGAACTGCCCGCAGACCACAACCCCAAAGACGTGAAACGAGCCCGACGGCAGGTCCGGCACAGCATCGCACAAAGCCGCAGAATCACAAGCCCAGTGCGAAACACCACACGAAACACGCCGCAAGTGCAACGCCCGTTCAGCAGCCCGACTCAAAATGGGCAAGGAACGACAGAAGATCATCAACATCAACGGCGCTGTCACCAGTCAGGTCAACACCAGACGATCCGGACTCAAACGCCGCGAGAAAGTACAACAAGTCATTGATGTCCACGGCCAAATCAGGAGCGGCAAAAGCGATGTTCCCGTCATCATCCAGATCCGCCAGGCACGGACGCTCAATCGCGCCCAAGTCAACGGCCTCGCCAACAACGCGCGGCCCACGCACAAGGTCCAACATCGAATCCGGCGTGAGCACGCTCGACGTCCCCGCATCGATCGCAGGCGATCCGATCGCAAGGCGAAGGTCATCATCAAGCGTGCCCAGAACTCCATCCGCACCATCAGCATCAACGAAACGCGGATCTGCACCAAAGACGTTGGCAGCAGGCGGAACCGGAACAGAGTTGAACACCCCGGTCCATCCCTGGATGATGTTGTTTGAAAACTGAACACTGCCAGACGAAGCGCTCCGAATCTGCGCGTTCTGCCCCGTGCCCAGACCATCGCGATTGTTCCACAGAATCGAGTTTGAAAGCGAGAGCGATCCGAGCACATAGACAGAGGCAACGCTCGTCAACGGCGCGCCAGTGTCAGTGTTCCCAGTGATGGTGCAGTTGGCAACCAAGGCGTTTGTCCCCGGTGCCACAAACACCGCCAACCCCGCGGCTCTCGTGTGGTTATCAACAAAACTCGAACTCTCAAGCAGGATCGAACCCCCATCAAAGTAAACCCCGCCGCCGCCGTCGAACAGTGCCGAGTTCCGTGTGAACACACACCGGCGAATCGTGACGTCAGAATCAAAGGAGATGATGCCTCCCCCGCCAGCACCAGTACTGTTCGAATCGAATCGGCAGTCAAGGAACGTTGCAGAGGCGGGAACCACAGTCGGTGAGAACCTCGCACTCACCGCGGCACCAGGCCCAGATCCCGTCCCAATCTGCCCGACGTTCGACACGAACTCGCAACGCTCCACAATCGCCTGCGAAGGCCCGGTGATCCCAAGACCCGCTCCAACGCCCCCTACGTTGCTCTGGAGTTGACAGCCAACAAGCGTCACGCTGCTGTTGCCAGAAGCATGAACGCCCGCACCGGTCTGCTGTGCCGAGTTGTTCTCAAACCTGCATCCCTCAAATCGCGGCGACGCATCAAAGACACCAGCACCACCCCCCGACGCGAGGGACACGTTATCCACAAAGCGGCAATCAACCACGCGAATATCACCACTCGTGATGCGAATGCCGCTCCCACCAGCGGCGAAACCACTCGGCGTCTGCCCCGCCGTCATCGTGAATCCCTCAATCGTCGCGCCAAGCGCACTGCTCGTCACAACGCTCGACGCGTTCTCGGCTCGATTCACTCGATTGGGAAGGTCGTTGCGTCCAAGATCGCCGTGCAGAATGCTCGAGTTCGCCGAAGCCGCATCGGGCGTCGCACTGCCGCGTCCCTGCCGTCCGCCCAGCACCGTCACACCCGCCGGAATCGTGAACGTCACCGAACGTGGCGAACCAATCGGGCCCGGGAAATAAGTGCCAGCAGCCACGCGAACGACATCGCCCGGCATGGCCGCCGACAACGCCGCCTGCAAGTCCGAGAATGACGCCGCCCAACTCACGCCGCTCCCGCCCGAAGGCGCACTCGCATCCACATACCACGTGCCGCCAACCACAGGCGATGCAAGCGCGAGGAACGCGAAGAACGCGGCATTTCGAGACGAGCGCATGGTGAGGTCCTCAGCCACTCATGTCCCGCCCACACATCACGATTGCACGTCGTACATGAAGATCTCGCCCCGTCCACTCAAGTTGATAGCGAGAACATGGCCACAACCCGCCACAAACCGCACCCTCACTTCCCCTGCTCCGCCACCACCCTCATCTCAAAGTGCACCTTCCCCGCACCATTCATGAACACCGCGTCCAAGGTCGGCGGCGTCACCGTCGAGTCTGCAGTCATCAGCAAGAACGTGTGTGGCTCGCCCATATCCTTGATCAGCCCCGGGTGCGCCACGTTCGCCGTCTGAATAATGCCGTTGTGCATGGGCGACGAGATGAGTTCCATGAGGTCATACCCCGCAAGCGCCGTGGACTCGTGGCGAATCACACGCGAGCGGTGAATATCGCCCCCGATCAGCACGCAGTTCGCGATTCCGTTCTCGCCGATGAACCGGAACAACGCATCGCGTTCCCACGGATACGCGCCCCAATAGTCCGTCTTCCCCGGACGCACGGCGTCATTCCAGATCATCCCGCACGCAATGAGTTTGAACGACGCCGTCGAACTCGCCAGCCCTCGCTTCAGCCATTCCCATTGCTGTTTGCCCAGCAGAGACTTCTTCGATGCATCAAACGGCGACGCCTCCGTCCCCGCAAACCACCTCGTATCCAGCACAAACACCTCGACCGGCCCCTGACGAAATGACGTGTACAACCCGGCGCCGTTCTCTCCAAACGTCTCCGCACCCGGGTGATACTCGTGGAACGCACGCAGCGAGTTCTCTTTCCCCTTCAGCACGCCATCCGTGTCGTTCTTGCCAAAGTCGTGATCGTCCCACGTGCTGTACAACGGACAATCCCTCACGAGAGCCGCAAACGAAGGCACGGCCGCAAACTCCTGATACCGCCGACGCTGCACATCCAGTTTCGTCGAATCGATGTACGGCGTATCACCAAGCAAGAGCAACGCATCAGGCTTGACCTGCCGCAAACGCTCCCAGCACGTCGCCGTCCCCGCATCTTCCCTCGCGCACGAGCCAATCGCGATCGTCACACGCGCGGGAGTGCTGTCCATCGCAGGCGTGACAAACGATCCAGACACAGGCGGCGTCGCATGGATCGTGTACGTGTACTGCGTGCGTGGCGACAAACCAGCCACAGTTGCCGACGCGCAGAGGTCCGCGTCCTTTGCGACCCCCGCGAGCGCCGTTCGCCTCGCCCCGCCCGCCGTCGGTTCAACGGTGACGGTCCACTTCCCCTCAGCCCCACCACGAGCCCACACAGTCGCCGACGTCGGCATGACGCGGCCAAGAATCGGCCCATGCGTGATCGCAGGCCCCGGAACAATCGGCCCGCTCGCACACGCAGGCAGCAAGAGGCCACACAGCAAAAGCACGAAGCCCGCGATCCACCCTAAACGCACCGAGCACGAGAACTGCCTTTGCATGCAAGACCCTCCGAACGAGGGTAGTCGGGACCACGCAACCAGAAACGGCTCAGTGCGCTTGCCCTCTAGCAACCAATCTCAAACCGCACCAGGAAAAACAGCAAATCGTCAATCGTCACCGCGTTGTCCAGCACGCCCGTCGCAGTGCCATTGTCCAGATCCGCGGCAAACACGCCAGCCTCGAACGCGCCGAGGAAGTACAAGAGGTCATCAATCGTCACTGCATTGTCCGATGTGCCCGTGCCACTTCCGTTGTCGAGGTCGGCGGGGCAGCGGGAGAACTCGTAGGAGCCTATGTCGATGATCGGCGCGGTGCCGGTGCCGGTGTCTGGGACGTTGAGGACGTCGAAGAAGCGAGCATTGCCGGCGAGGTCGAGCGCGGAACCGGAGTAAAGCGAGTTGTTTCCTGCGTCGATGGCGGGGGAAGTGATGGCAAGGTCGAAGCGGTCGTCGGCGGTGCCCAAGATGTTGTCGGGGCCGAGGGGGTTGAGGAAGAGGGGGTTGAGGTTCAGATTGGCGGAACCAAAGCCGGCAGGAGCTCCTTGAACGATGCTGTGCGACACGGCCGAAGCAGAGATATTTCCGACTTGCGCTGAGACTGCATTGCCCGATCCGTCGACGTTGTCCCAGAAGACGCAGTTGGAGACGCTACTACTCGTGCCAGTGATAGCACCGCCGATACCTCCGACAACTCCCGTCGCGGTGTTGGAGACGAACGTGCAACTCGCAATGGTTGCGGCGGAATCGGAGTGAATGGCACCGCCCGCGCCACCCAGCCCGTTGGAGCAAAGGCCCGTGGCGTGACCCGGGGCCACATTCCCGATGAACAAGGAGTTGGTGATACTCGCCACGCCGGCCGACATGCGTATTGCGCCTCCTTTGCCGGAGGCCGCGTCGAAACCATAACAATGGGTACCTGACCACTGACCCCCACCACCCCCATAGCCCGATCGGTTCAGGGCGAAGACACAACGGTCCACGGTTAGAAATCCGCCGCTCGCGAGGATTGCCCCGCCCGATGCCCCCGGTCCGGAGTTCACCCAGGAGTCGGTGCTTTGACAAACAAACGCCCCCCAACCGTTTCCCGCACTGTTCGCCTTGAAGGTGCTGCCAACGACCGTCACCGTTGAGTTGTGACTCGATATCGCTCCACCACCGCCAGCACCGATGTACACCGTGGGATGTCCCGCTTGGCAGAGGGATACCGATTCGGATCCGCGATTGTTGGAAAACGTGCAGTTTTCGAAGACAGCGGACGAACCACGAATGAACACTGCACCACCCTCTCCTATCTCGCTCGGCGGAGCACCGACGTGGCTGGCGGGAGATGCCGTGTTTCCGTCAAACCAGCAGTTGCGAAGGGTCACGCTTGCCCCGTCGATCTGCGCCCCGCCGCCCGGATGGAAACTACCAGTGGGTGGCGACACCGTTTCGAACTTCCCGTACCCAACGCCGTTACTTATCTTGAAACCATCGACGAGCGCGCCTTGGACGTGCTGGAAAGCCAACACAGTCTTGTTCGTTGTGCCGCTCAGGATCGTGAGGAAGGAGCGAGCGTTTCGCCCATCCCTTGTTGTCTCCGTCCCTACAAATCCCCCGTACAAAGAGACGCCTGATGGAATGACGAATGCGTAGTTCGCCGAGGAAGCGGTGTATGTTCCATTCGCAACCCACAACTCCGATCCAGGCGCAGCGGCAGCGAGCGCGGCACCAACGGTGTTGTACGCCGTCGCCCACGTCAACCCATTTCCACCAGCCGGCGCGTTGCCGCGCACATAGCGCACCGTCTGGCCTTGTACGAGGCTTGCCAAGGATGCGATTGTGGCAAGGAGCGTGATGGTGTAGACGTGCTTCGTGTGCATCCTCACAGCCTACCTCCCGCCACCGACTCACACAACGCCATTCGACATCACGATTCCGCGAAATTCCCTCCCCCCGACTACCATCTGGCACAATCTGCGCTCGCCGCACGCCCCTGGAGCCTTTCATGTCCTCGACTTCCGATGTGCTTGCCCGCCTCTCCGCCGTCAAACAAGACCACCTTGTCCGATTTGCACACGAACTTCCCGAAGACCAGCGCGCCGCGCTACTCGCACAGATCGCCTCACTCGACCTCGAATCTCTGCCATCGCTCGTGAAGGACTATGTCCTGAACAAGCCCGTCTTCTCCCTCCCGCCCGGCCTCGAACCCGCGCCCTACTACCCCTCCACCGCTGCTCGCGCCGGCACGGGCACCGCGCGCCCCTACGACCGCGCCGCAATGTGGAAGTCAGGCGAGGACCTCATCCGCGCCGGCAAAGTCGCCGCCTTCGTCGTCGCTGGCGGCCAGGGCTCGCGCCTCGGCTACGACGGCCCCAAAGGCTGCTTCACCGCCGGCGCCGTCACAGGAAAGAGCCTCTTCCAGACCTTCGCCGAAAACCTCCTCGGCGTCAAAGACCGATACGGCGTGGACGTGCCCTGGTACATCATGACCAGCCCCCTCAACCACGAAGCAACCACCTCCTTCTTCGAATCACACAAGTTCTTCGGCCTGCGCCGCGATCGCGTCAAGTTCTTCCCCCAAGGCGTCCTGCCAAGCCTCGACATCAAAACCGGCAACGTCCTCCTCACAAGCAAGCACGAAGTCGCAACCAACCCCGACGGCCACGGCGGCTCGCTCAAAGCCCTCGTCGTCTCCGGCGCGATCCGCGAGATGAAGAGCCTGGGCGTCACGCACATCAGTTACTTCCAGGTCGACAATCCAAACGTCCGCGTCCTCGATCCCGTCTTCCTCGGACTCCACGCCGCGAACAGGGAAAGTTCGTCCGAGATGTCCAGCAAGATGGTCACCAAGGCCAACGCCGAAGAAAAGGTCGGCGTCTTCTGCAAAGCCCGCGGCAAAGTCGAAGTCATCGAGTACTCCGACCTCCCCGTGGACCTGCAACGCGAGACGCTCGCCGATGGCTCCCTCCGCTTCCTCGCCGGTTCCATCGCCATCCACGCCATCGGCGTCGAGTTCGTCGAGCGCCTCGTGAACGACGCCAAGTTCCAACTCCCCTACCACCGCGCGGAGAAGAAAATCCCCTGCATCGACCCAACGTCGGGCGCCGCCATCACCCCCACCTCCAACAACGGCGTCAAACTCGAACGCTTCGTCTTTGACGCGCTCGTGTTCGCCAAGGACTCCATCGTCTACGAAACCGACCGCGTCGAAGAGTTCGCCCCCATCAAAAACGCCACCGGCGCCGACAGCCCCGAATCAAGCAAGGACCTCCAGACGCTCCGCGCAGCACGCTGGCTGGAGCGCGCAGGCGTCGCGATCCCAAAGAAGCCCGACGGCTCCCCCGACTGCGTCATCGAACTGTCCCCACGCACCGCCTGCTTCGAAGAACACGTCAAAGCCATGAAACTGCCCAAGGCGATTGAGCGCGGCGCCAAAGTCACGATGTAACGGATATGCAAAGCCCAACTTGTCCACCTTCGCATCGCACGCGCCACACCGAATGACCGACCTCTTCGCACAACTCCCTTCCGCTCTGCGATCAGCCGCGCGCAACGTTCGTTTATCCGGCAACATCCCCGCTCTGCTCGCACACCCAAACTGGACAACGCCCGCGCCAACCATGCTCTGGCTCCACGGCCGCACCGCCTACAAAGAACTCGACCCAGGCCGATACCTCCGCTGGCTGCGCGCCGGCATTGCCACCTGCGCCATCGACCTGCCCGGCCATGGCGAACGCCTCGACCTCGCGATGCAAGAACCAACGCGCACGCTCGATGTCCTTGACCAGGCACGCAACGAGATCGACCAGATCATCGAAGCGCTCGCCGCAGACGAGTACCAAGGCGTCTTCGATCTCGACCGCATGGGCATGGGCGGCATGTCCGCTGGCGGCATGATCACGCTCCGCCGCCTCTGCGAGGGGCATGACTTCCGCTGCGCCGCCGTCGAGGGCACAACAGGCTGGCTCGAAGCGCTCTACTACCCCGCACAGTCAGGCCTCGGCGACCACGCACTCCACCGCTGGTCCCACCAGCCACCCATCGTGCGCCTGCGCGAACTCGACCCCGCAGCACACCTCTCGACCTTCGAGCCCCTCCCCCTCCTCTGGCTCCACAGCGAGGCAGACGCCGTCGTCCCCATCGCGGGTATGCGTGGCTTTGCGGAGAAACTCTCAGCGCATTTCCGACAACGCGGTGCTCCCGACACCCTCATCGAATCACACACCTGGCCAACCACCGGCGCTCCCGAAGAACACGTCGGCTTTGGCAAAGTCAGCAACGATGCCAAGAACATCCAGACGGCATTCCTTGCTCGTCACCTGAACGCCGTGCCGTTCGACGTTGGCAACACCTAACCAAGAACTCGGGCCCGCAAAGTGTGAGGCTATTGTTCAGATCATGGAGGGCGACGAGCCTTTCGCAGGCGGGAGCAACCCCGCGATTCTGATTGAGGAGCACACACATGAAGTTCGCGCGGTCTGCAGTCTTGGCGTTGGCCCTCGCGGCCGGTTCGATCCTGACCACCCCGGCGTTCGCAGCGCCCACGGATGCTCAGGTGACGGCGGCCATCGAGGCGTACAAGAAGTCGATGGCGGAACTCGAGGCAGCCCCGATGGCCCTCCGCCAGAAGATGTCTGCGAAGTCCCAGGAACTCGCCAAGGCCGAAGGCGACGCCAAGGCCGCCCTCGAAGCCGAGATCAAGCAGTTGTCCGACGACATGAAGAAGGCCAGCGCAGATCTCGCCGCCGCTCGCAAGGCCGCGATCGCCACCATCTTCGAAGCGGCTCCCATCGCCGAACTCTCCATCACCCAGATCCGCACCCTGCAGAAGGATCGAATCCTCGGCTTCGCGCCCGACAAACGCGGCGATATCCACGCTCGCCTGACCACCCTCGCCGCCGACAAGACCGCGAGCGGCGCCGAAGCCGCCCTCTTGGCCGCCGACTTCATCCCCTTCCCCGCAGGCCCCCAAACGCCCGAAACACGCGCAGAACTCACCAAGAAGCGACTCGACACCGTGACGATCGCCACCAAGCACCCCGCCTTTGGTGACGCAATCAAGCAGAACGCCGACCTCGCCAAGGCATTCATCTCGACGCTCGGCAACTTCGAAGGCGCCGATCTCGCGAACATGTCCATCTGGAACTTCGTCGCAGACGCCATCCCCGCCGAAGCCTCCTACGCCGATGCGATGACCTACGTCAGCGCCATTGATGTCGTCGCCGATCCCGATGCCAAAGTCCCCGCGGCTCAGGCCGAGGCCATCCGCGCCAAACTCGTCGCCCTGACCAACAGCGCCAAGACCACCCTCCTCGCAACCAAAATCGATGAGACCGACGAAGCCAAGTTGAAGAAGGCCACCGAACTGCGCGACATGAGCGCCAAACGCCTCGATGGCCGCATCGACTATCTCAACGGCGCCTACGCCAAGAACCAGTTGCTCGGACACCCCTGCCCCAAGATCGACTTCGAGTGGTCCAGTGGCGACCTCAACCTCAAGAGCATCGAAGACCTCAAGGGCAAGGTCGTCGTTCTGGACTTCTGGGCAACCTGGTGCGGGCCCTGCGTCGGCTCCTTCCCCCAGGTCCGCGAACTGACCGCCCACTACGCCGGCTACCCCGTCGTCGTCCTCGGCGTCACCAGCATCCAGGGCTCACACTACAAGCGTTCCCTCGACACCAGCGTCAAGCCGGAACGCATCGACACCAAGGATGATCCCCAGAAGGAAATGACCCTCATGAACGAGTTCATGAAGGACATGAACGTCACCTGGAACGTCGCGTTCTCCAAGCAGAACGTCTTCAACCCCGACTTCGGAATCAACGGCATCCCACACGTCGCCATCCTCGATCCCAACGGCGTCGTTCGCTTCCGCGGCCTCCACCCCGCGAGCGACCCTCAGAAGAAGCACGAGATGATCGACGGCCTGCTCAAGGAGTTCAAACTCCCCACGCCCCCCGCCGAAGGTGATGCGGCCAAGGACGCAAAGCCCGCCGCCAAGCCCGGGAACTGATCAACATCAACGAGTTGAGATAGCACGAAACCCGGGCAGGTGCCCGGGTTTTTCGTTGGACTGCAAAGGCCGATGGGCGTGCCGCCCGCGAACGGCGGTGGCAATGGTCCTCGCTCAGAACCACTTTTGTATCACAAATCCAATCAATGGGGCAATGTCGGTCTGTGAGGAGTGCCGGGGCGAGCCGCGGCCGCAATCCGAATCGTAGTTGCGCTGGTAGTACCCCATGTTGGCGTTGTAGTAGTTGCTGCCGTGATCTCCGGAGATGCAGCCCGTGAGCGTGCCGAGAAACGTGGCCCAAAGGGCGACGATTGCCAGCAGGCGCAACGGAGAACGTTGACGAGCGTCAAGCGCAGGACTGTGGTTCGTACTCATCGAGTGCATGATCGACCTCACCCGTTCGCGGCGGCCCCCGGAGCCGTCGCGGCAGGAGTCACAAACCCAACCACCTTCGCCGGCGCCTCCGCCTGGCAGTGCCGTCCGCCGTGGTGCCAGCCCCCGCCGCCGCGCCATCCGCAGCCACCGCCGACATACACACACCCATGCAGCGCAAACAGCGAGGTGATACTCGCGAGCGCAATCACGCGGCGAATCCGAACACGACCAATCACACGACGTTCACGTTGGACTTGCATGACACACTCCTGTGCTTTCAGCACTATGCCCAGCATCCCACGACGATCATCCGCTCTCAGTCACAGAACCGACGGCAGCCCCCGCCGCCGAACGAGAGGCTGTTCTGATATCCCTGCCACCCGCCAAAGAGCCCGCCGAGAATCGCGCCCGCCGCGGCCCCCTCTCCCATATTGCCGTTGAGGCTGCCGAGACCCATCCCCGCCAATGAGCCAATCGCCGCGCCGTTGAAACTCCCCTCGAGCGCATTTGCGCACCCGCCCAGCGACAGCGCAGCGCCGACGACCAGCACCGCAGCGACAGAACGGCCGCGAACGTTCGAACGATTCAGTTGGTTGCTTGCGGACTTCATGGCGTTCTCCTCTTCGAGTCTCCTGCCCCAAAGCACACGGCTCCAAAGCAGAGTTAGTCTTCACTACCTTCTACGGTTAATTTAGATAGTAAGTACAAACAAAGCAAGCGGATTTGCACCCAAATCGCCTCGAAACCACGCACGCACGGCCCTTACACCATGCGAACGGACGCCCGCCTCCCTATCCTCTGACCCATGAACCTGCTCAAAACCGATTTCGGCGTCTCCATCGCCCTCCCCGGCGAGCCCCTTCCCATCCGCCACATCGTCGGCATCGGGCGTAACTACATGGAGCACGCCAAGGAACAAGGTGCGGCCGTGCCAACCCGCCCCATGACCTTTTCCAAGAACCCCGCCTCCCTCTGCCTCAACAACGACACGATCGTCATCCCCAAAATTTGCCAGGATCGCGAGCAAGTGGACTTTGAAGGTGAACTCGGCTTCGTGATCGGCTGGAAGAACTGCTGGAACAAGCCGACGTTCTCCAAGGCCGACTTCGTCCGCGACGTGCCTCTCGAAAGCGCACTCAACTGCGTCCTCGGCTACGTCGTCGCCAACGACGTCTCCGCACGCTGGTGGCAGAAAGACGGCGCAGGCGGCCAATTCAATCGCGGCAAGGGCTTCGACACCTTCTGCCCCATCGGTCCAACACTCGTGCCCGC
>Ga0075158_10000969_pt1 | contig 22481 bp, 21 predicted proteins | sample JI91814BDNA_FD_70968 | JGI IMG/M metagenome (GOLD analysis project Ga0075158, IMG submission 70968) | Wastewater effluent complex algal communities from Wisconsin, to seasonally profile nutrient transformation and Carbon sequestration -... | ecosystem: Engineered > WWTP > Effluent > Algae... | reverse complement strand
GCTCGCGCCGAGCCGCGGCAGGGCTCGATCCACCCGGCCCTGATCGACCGGATCGCCGAGCGCAAAAAGCCGCACCAGGACCGCGACGGGATCGTCGTCGGTGCGGGTGCGGCGTTCGGCTGGCAGGACTTGGTCGCGGTCGAGGGCGGCGGCGGCCAGCGGGCCGAGCACCTGCGCGATCCGGGCGACCGTATAGGGCGCCGCGTCGAGATCCGATCGCAGCGCCGCAATCAGGTCCGGGTCGGTGCGCAGCATCAGGACCCGGCGGCCGAGGTGGTGACGAGCCGGCCGGTGGCCGCCTCGCCGACCGGTTCGGCGGGCAGGGGCAGCGGGTCGGCGCCGCCCTCCGGCAGTGCCGGCGCGAGGTCCTCGGCACCGGAGCCGGCGCTCGGCGGCGCCACCTCGATCAGCCCCAGCAGTCGCACCCCGAGCGCGGCGGCGAAGAAGGCCGCCGCGAGCAATTCGACGCATTCCTCGAGGGTCTGTTCGAGGCGCTCGATGTCCACCGGCATCGTGGTGGGGTCGATGGCATCCATGCCGATCGCGGTGACGGAGCACAGCACACCGAGCACGAAGAGCCACAGCGCGAGACGGTCGCGCCGCAGAGCGCGCAGGACGAACGGCAGGGCCACGAGCCCGGCGATCCCCATCAGCAGCACCTGGAAGTCTCCAGGCGCGAGGAAGCCCAGGCCGGGTATGGAGATGTCCCGCGGCGCGAGGATCCGGTCCCGGATCCGCTCGTGGATGGCGAAGCGATCGTCGATGGCGAGATAGCCGAATCCGAGCGCCAGCGCCCAATGGGCCAGCCGGTGCGCCCGCGGCCAGGCCCGCACGGCCCCGATGACGGCGATGAGCGCCGAGGCAGCACCGGCGAGGACGAGTAGGACGGTCTGCAACCACGTCATCGGCGTCAACTCGAGGGCGATCCACTCCCAATAGCGGGGATATTGCGCCGCCGCCAACGCGGCCGGGGCAAGGACGGCCATCGCGAGCAGGCCGATCGTGAGACGAACCCGAGCTCGGGCGATGACGGAAGACACGCGACTAGCCTGCCGCAAGCCCGGCGCGAGAGCGCGCAGGCACCACGTGGATGGGCGCGCCGTCGGCGGCGGACTGGATGGCCCGGGCGAACATTTGCGACCCGCGCGCCAGCACCTCATCGCGCCACCAGGCGCTGTGGGCGCTTTGCAGGACCCGGCCCTCGGCGATGAGCAGGGCGTCGAGCGGGTCGCTGGGGTCCAGGACGACCTCATCCACGGCATACCCCCGCAATTCCCGCCGGCGCAGGGCCACCCGCAGCGCGTCGGTGTCGGCGAGCACCGGTCGCCCGACATTGACGACGAAGGCGTTGTGGTCGAGCAACGCGAGTTCTGGGGCCCCGAGGATCGGATAGTGCCCGTCGATGGTGGACGCCGTCAGGGCGACCAGATCCGCCTCGCCCAGCGCATCCCGGTGGGTCATGGTCGGTATGCCGTCCGCCTGCGCCCGAGCGATCGCCGCCGGATCGATGTCGACGCCAACGACCCGCATACCCAGGCCCCGGGCGAGGGTGGCCAGGCGTCGCCCGATCCGGCCGAGGCCGATGATCGCGAGGGTGCGGCTGGTGATTTCGACGCCGCGCAGCGAGACGTCATGGGGCGCGCGGCCGGCTGCCTTGTCGTGGGCCAGGTGCAACCGGGTGGCGCCGGCGAAGAGCAGGGCAAGGGCGTGTTCGGCGACGGCATTGGTCGCATATTCGGGCAGCGTCGTGACGGTGATGCCGCGCGCGGCCAACCCATCGATGTCGAGGTGCTCGAATCCGGTGGCATAGAGGACGACATGCCGCAGGTGCGGCAGCCGGTCGAGCAGGTCCGGGTCGAGGGCGGGCAGAGTGACATTGGTGGAGGCGAGCACGCGTGCTCCGCGCAGCAACTCGACGGCTTGCGCGGCGCTGGGGGCATCGGTGCGTTGGACGAAGGCGACCTCGTGTTGCAAGCGCAGCGCGTTGACGGCGGCCACCGGCAGGCTTGCCTCGCCCGCCCTGCTCAAGATCACGATCCGCGACATGGTCTGTTCATCCTCCCGGCGACGCTGTGGCGGACGTGCCTGCCCGCTTTCTCACCCAGACGCTCCGCGGCCCTGGGTGGTTGTCCCAGAAATGACCGTAGGCCCGGCGTGGGCAGCCATTGGGGCTGCCCACGCCGGGCCTGACGTGGATCGTTATCGCTCAGTTACGCCCGGAATAGCTGGGCGGCACGACATCGCTCTCCTCGATGGCCGCCGCGGTGTTGTCGGCGATCTGGGAGGACGGGACGCGAGGCGCGTCGGGGGCGGCCTCCAGGGAAGCCGGGGTGGCGTCCTCGGAAGCGATCGAGATCGAGCGGCGCTTGGAGATGGCCACGGCCACCACGACGACACCGAAGGCGACGCCGGCAATGGCATACCGGACGGCCGCATTCTCCGACGACCCGATGCTCAACGACACGATGGCCGGTGCGACGAGCACGGACACCAGGTTCATCACCTTGATCAGCGGGTTGATCGCCGGCCCGGCGGTGTCCTTGAACGGGTCGCCGACCGTGTCACCGATGACGGTCGCGGCATGGGCATCGGTGCCCTTGCCACCGAAGTGGCCGTCCTCGACGATCTTCTTGGCGTTGTCCCAGGCGCCGCCGGAGTTGGCGAGGAAGACGGCCATCAGCGCACCGGCGCCGATGGCACCGGCGAGGAAGCCGGCGAGCGCGCCGATACCGAGCCCGAAGCCGACCGCAACCGGCATGAGCGCGGCGAGCAGACCCGGCGTCGCGAGTTCCCGCAGGCTGTCGCGGGTGCAGATGTCGACGACCTTGCCATATTCGGGCTTTGCCGTGCCCTCCATGATACCGGGGATCTCGCGGAACTGGCGGCGCACCTCGAAGACGATGGCGCCGGCCGCTCGCGTCACGGCATTGATCGCCAGGCCGGAGAAGAGGAAGACGACCGCGGCACCGAGCAGCAGCCCAACGAGGGTGTTGGGGTTGCTGACCAGCGCGGAGGCATTGGCCATGAAGGTCTCGCCGTCGGCCTGCTGGACGCCATCGAGCTTGCCCTCGGTGGCCATCTTGTTGAGCTGACCCTGCCAGGCATCGGAATAGGAGCCGAAGAGCGCGGTGGCCGCGAGGACGGCGGTCGCGATGGCGATGCCCTTGGTGATGGCCTTGGTCGTGTTGCCGACCGCGTCGAGCTCGGTGAGGATCTGGGCGCCTTCGCCATCGACATCGCCGGACATCTCCGCAATGCCCTGGGCGTTGTCGGAGACCGGGCCGAAGGTGTCCATCGCCACGATGACCCCGACGGTGGTCAGCAGACCACACCCCGCGAGAGCGACGAGGAAGAGTGCGAGCGCGGTGGACCCGCCGCCGAGCAGGAAGGCGAGATAGACCGCGCCAGCGATGATCGCCGTGGTGTAGACCGCCGATTCGAGGCCGACGCCGATGCCGGAGAGCACGACGGTGGCCGGGCCGGTCAGCGAGGTGCGCGCGACATCATTGGTCGGCTTGTCCTCGGTGCCGGTGAAGTAGCCGGTGAGCCACAAGATGATCCCGGCGAGCACGATGCCGACGATGACCGCGAGCAGGGCCGTGCGGCGCGGGTCGCCATCGAGCGCGCCGATGGCTTCGACGCTGGAACCCAGTTCGGCGAAGGTGGCCGGCAAGTAGAGGTAGGCCGCGACGGCGCAGAGCACGGCCGAGACGGCCGCGGAGATATAGAAGCCCCGGTTGATGGCCCGCAGGGCGTTCTCGCCCGGGCGGGCCTTGGTGATGTAGACACCGAGGAGGGCGGTGATGGCGCCGATGGCGGGCACGATCAGGGGGAAGACCAGGCCATAGCTGCCGAAGGCGGCGGAGCCGAGGATGAGCGCGGCGACCAGGGTCACGGCATACGACTCGAAGAGGTCGGCGGCCATGCCGGCGCAGTCACCGACGTTGTCGCCGACATTGTCGGCGATGGTCGCGGCATTGCGGGGGTCGTCCTCGGGGATGCCCGCCTCGACCTTGCCGACGAGGTCGGCACCGACATCGGCGGCCTTGGTGAAGATGCCGCCGCCGACCCGCATGAACATCGCGAGCAGGGCCGCGCCGAAGCCGAAGCCTTCGAGGACCTTGGGGGCATCCCCTTCATACATGAGCACCACGACAGCGGCGCCGAGCAGGCCCAGGCCGACGGTGGCCATGCCGACGACGCCGCCGGTGCGGAAGGCGACCTTCATGCCCTCATCGCGCGAGCCCTTGCGGGCCGCCTCCGCGACGCGGACATTGGCCTTGACCGCCAGGCTCATCCCGAGATAGCCGATCGCCGCGGAGAAGAGAGCTCCGACGACGAAGAAGGCCGAGCGGCCCCACTTCACCGCGCTGGTGTCCGCCGGCAGGAAGAGCAGGAGGACGAACACGAGGACCACAAAGATCCCGAGGGTCCTGAACTGTCGGCGCAGATAGGCCTGCGCGCCCTCTTCGACGGCTCCGCCGATCGTCTGCATGTTTTCGGTGCCAGGGCTGTGCGCCAGGACCTGTGAGCGGAAGATCCACCCCATGACCAGAGAGATCGCGGCGATGGCCGCGACCACATAGGTGAGGTAGAGGTTGTTCCCCGACAGTTCCAAGGTCGATTCCGCCGACGGCAGCATGGGTACAAGTCCCGTCATCAGCCATCCTCCTTGATGGGTTGCGTGAAAATGTCCCGGACGCAGGCGTGCGCGACCAGGACTGTTGCGGTCAGGGTATCTCGCCGCGCGAGTGCCCCGTATGTCGTGTGGCCCGCGTCACGTCACGATTGCGGCACAGCGAGCGCGTCAAGCGCCTCATCGAGAGTCTCATGCAGGACCAGGACTCGCTCGAGCCCGGTGGCGGAGAAGATGCGCCGGATGCGGTCGGTGGTGACCACGCAATGCAGAGTGCCGCCGAGCTGGCGGGCCGCCTTGAGCCGGCCGACGAGAACCCCGAGGCCGGTGGAGTCCATGAAGTCCACGGCGCTGAGGTCGGCGATGAAGCGCGTTTTGCCCTCGGCCATGGGGGCTGTCAGTGCCTCGCGCAATAGTCCTGCTGTCGTCGCGTCAACATCTCCGGCGACTTGGACGACGACCACGTCACCGTGGTTGTCCGAAGAAACGGACAGCATTGTGGAGATCCACACCTCTCGAAAAGCTCGGGAACGACATTCTTCTAGCTCGGGCGCGCTTACCGTAGACGACAGCATGCCCCGCACACCAGATGCGCACAGGCGCGACGAACGCATTTCGGCTGGTCAGGTTGCTCTGGCCAGAATTCTTCCCACCCTCAAGGGTGTGGCTTCCGAGGAGGCCATTCGGCACATCCGCACGCTGCCGGCCCGGTCCGCTGTGCGCAATGACCTCCCGACCTGGGTGGATCCCGCAATCCGCCAGGCTTTGGCCGCTTCGGGCATCACATCGCTGTGGAGTCACCAGGCGGCCGCAGCGGAGGAAATCCGCCAGTGTCGGAATGTCGCCATCGCCACGGGAACGGCCTCCGGGAAGTCCCTTAGCTATCTGCTGCCGGGGCTCACCGCGGTCCTCGAGGGCACCCGCGCCCCCAATGGCCGCGGGGCAACCATGCTCTATCTCGCCCCGACCAAGGCCCTGGCAGCCGATCAGGCAGCGCACATCGGCGCGCTGGACCTCGATGGGGTGCGGGCCGCGACCTATGACGGGGACACCGCGCCGGATGAACGGCGGTGGATCCGGGAGCACGCCAATGTCGTCTTGACCAATCCCGATCTGCTCCATCACTCGCTGTTGCCGGGACATCCGCACTGGTCCTCCTTTTTGCGAGCGCTCTCGGTGGTCGTCATTGATGAGGCGCATGCCTATCGCGGAATCTTCGGCTCCAGCGTTGCGCTGGTTGTCCGGCGGCTGCGCAGGGTGCTCGCGCGCTATCGCAGCACGCCTGTCTTCGTGCTGGCCTCGGCGACGTCCGGCAACCCGGCGGCGCACGCCGCGGAACTGATCGGGCTGCCGGTCACCGCGATCACGAGCGACGGTTCCCCGCGTGGTGAGGTCACCTTCGCCCTCTGGGAGCCTGCGGCGCGCCGCGACGACGACGGGGCCGAGCACCGGCCGGCCGCCTCGACCGCGGCCGCCCGCCTGCTTGCCGAGCTCGTGGCCGCGGACGTGCAGACCATCGCGTTCGCCCGCTCCCGAGCGGGTGTGGAGGCCGTGGCGGCGGCGGCCAACCGGCAGTTGGCGGCGGGCGGCCTCGCGACGCGGGTCGCGGCATACCGCGGCGGTTATCTGCCGGAGGAACGGCGCGCCTTGGAGCGCCAACTGCGCACCGGGGCCTTGCGCGGGCTCGCCGCGACCAACGCCCTCGAACTCGGGATCGATGTGCACGGCCTCGATGCCGTCGTCATGGCGGGGTGGCCCGGGCGCCTGTCCTCCCTGTGGCAGCAGGCCGGCCGGGCCGGGCGTTCGGGTGGCTCGTCGGCAGCGGTGCTGATCGCGGCGGAGGACCCGCTGGATGCCTATCTGATGGCGCATCCGGAGTTGATCTTCGATGCCCCCGTGGAAGCGACGGTCATCAACCCCGGCAATCCGCGATTGCTCCCGCGCCATCTGATCGCTGCCGCGCACGAACTGCCGATAACTGAGGCGGACGAGGGGTATTTCGGGTCGGGCATGCTGTCGGCACTCGCCGGTCTGGAGGCGAGCGGGGATCTGCGGCGTCGGCCGCGGGGTTGGTTCTGGCCCCAGGATGGGCGCCCCGACGCGGTGGGTTCGTTGCGCACCGCCGGGGCGGTGGTGGCGATCGTTGAGGGACGCAGCGGCCGGGTGATCGGGACGATCGACGAGGCCTCAGCCGACCACCAGGTGCACCCCGGAGCGGTGCACCTGCACCAGGGCGGCACCTATGTCGTGACCGAGCTTGACCGCGAGCACGCCACCGCGACCGTTGTCGCGGGTGACCCTGGGTGGTCGACGGTGGCGCAGTCGCGCTCCTCTTTCGACCTGGCCACGCCCGATGCGGTGCAATTGCGCTCTGGCCTGACCGTATGCCGCGGTCCGGTCACGGTGCGCAGTCAAGTGGTCTCGTTCCTGCGCCGGCTGCCCAATGGGGCCGTGGTGGGGTCGCACGCGCTCGACATGCCGGAGCGGGAGTTCACCACCGAGGGCGTGTGGTGGCATCTGCCGGAAGACCGGCTGCTCGCGGCCGGTCTGCTCGCCGCCGACCTGCCGGGAGCCGCGCACGCGGCGGAGCATGCGGCGATCGGGATGCTGCCACTCTTTGCCACGTGCGATCGGTGGGACATCGGCGGGGTCTCGACGGCCTGCCATCCCAGCACCGGTGAGCCGACGATCCTCGTGTATGACGGGTATCCCGGCGGCGCCGGCTATGCCGCCCGCGGATTCGAGGCCTTCGATCAGTGGCTGGGCGCCACGCGTTCCCTCATCGCGGGCTGCCCGTGCGAGCAGGGGTGTCCGCGCTGTGTGGTCTCCCCCAAGTGCGGCAGTGGCAATGATCCCTTGGACAAGGCCGGTGCGATCTTGCTCTTGGAGATCGTGCTGGGTGCGGCGCCGTAACCGGGGCGGCGACGACGGTCGAGTGGGGGCAAATACCCCAGAACCACCCCGAAAACGAGTCATTAACCCCCACTCGACCCAGCAAACGTGTCCACGGTCGCGAGCCCGCCCGACGCGGCACCGGGAGCGGCCGGTCGAGCCGGCTGAGCGCGGGTTGCGGCGAATCTCAGCCGTCGCGGCGGCCGTCGCCGGGAGTCCACCGGGAGTCGCCGTCGCGCACGGGCTCGGTGATGCTGCGCCGGTCCGGACCGGACCCACCCGTTGGCGTGCCGGTCGGCCGGTCGCCGGCGGTGGGTGCCTCGCCCGTAGTGCTCGCACGCTCCGGAGTCTGGGAGCGTGCGGTGCGCAACCGCTCCGCCGCGGCCGCCTCGGCGGCTTTGCGGTTATCCGCAGCCGTGCGCTCAAGTTCCTTCCGTTCGCGGCGGCGTCGAGCGCCCGCGGACATTCCGGCCTTGATCAAGTAGAGGCCGATCCCCAGGCCCACGGCGAGGCCGAATCCGGTCAACAACAACGCAGCAGGCGATAGACCCACCGTGACGCCGAAGGCCGTGAGGTCGTTGGCGGGACCACCACCGGCGAGATCGGCCAGGGCGAGATAGAACCAGGTGCCCGCCAGGGCAACGAGCAGGATGAACAACAGTCCGAGCACGATCATGGACCGCACGGCTCCTCTCCGTGGCTGCCCGTATGCCCGGGCAGTGGGTGGCGGTCGCCACCAGCGCGCGACCGCCGGGGCCGCTTCCCGACAACCGTAGTCGGGGCAGACCCCCAGCGGCCGCACAAGGAGCCAGTCAAAGCCCACACGCCCGACAAGCCCCCGGCCGACGGCGCCGCGTGCCGACAGGAGCCAGACCGAACACGAACCGGACCAATCGGGCCCAGCCCCACGAAGACCCCCGGCTCCCGCCAGAGGGCCAAGCCCCGGCAAAGCCCGCTGCCCGCCGGAGCCAGACGAGCAGACGCCGCCCGCAGAAGCCAGCGCAGCAAAGCCCCGCTGCCCGCAGATAGCCAGCCCAGCAAGACCCCGCTGCCCGCAGATAGCCAGCCCGGCAAGACCCCGCTGCCCCCAGAAGCCAGCGAAGCAGAGCAGAGGGGGCCCGCTGACTCGGCCTCACCTGCCGCCAGCGGGAGGCGGTCTCCGACAGACTGGCCTCAGCGGCCGAGGCCCGGCACCGAAGTCGTCAGCCGCGGGCCAGCCCGGGAGCTGCCGGCCGCGGTGCGGGCGCCCACGATAGGCAGGTCCACTCGGACCTGCGTCGAGACCAGGGCACGCCCTTCCGGCGTCAACGCGCAACCGATCGGCTCCGCCCGGTTGGCTGCGACGACTCGTGCGGCCGCTGCGCACGAAGCATTCGCGTCGACGCCGCGGACGAAGGCGGACACGGCGGCGATCGCCCCGAGGTCGGCCGCCGCTCGTGCCCGCTGATTCGCCTGATATGCCGACGCCAAGGCGAGCACGGCCGGGAGCAGGATGACCATGGCGCCGACGAGGATGACCGTCAAGACCGTCCCCGACCCCCGCTCCCGGATCACCATTCCCTGCTCTTGGCCCCGGATCACCGGCCCCGACCCGCTTTCACGCTGAGCGGCACCGAACGGCGAGGGTCGCGACGGATGCCGCCGAGCGTGGGCGTTGACCTCCGGCGTGCCGATCCCGCAGGTGGCGGGACTTGGAGAACCCTGACGGCGAGCTCGCGGACGGATCGGCCGAGTTGCTCCGACCATGTCATCGCACCTCCTTCGGCGCCACCGACCGGCCGACCGCCGCCACATCCCAGCCCAGTTGGGCGAAGATGCCACGCTCGGGCGCTCGGACGGTCACCACGACATACGCGCCAACGGAGTCCAAACGGATCTGCGAGCCCTCGGGGGCCGAGGCCCGCGCCCCCGCGATGACGCTCTGCGCGGGTTCGGAGCGGGCGGCCAGCCGGGCGCCCACCCGGCTGGCCTCCGCGCATCGCAGATGGTCCACGCCGGTCGCGATCGCGGTCAATGTCAGCAGAAGCAGCAGCGCGAAGGCCACCAAGCCAAACGCCAACTCGATCGTCACCAGACCGGCATCCCGGCCACCCCCGCGCGACGCGCGAGGGCAGCAGCGACCTGCCCGCACCTGGCCGAACTGGCCGAACTGGCTGCGCCCGCCGCAAGACCTGGCCGGCGTGGCCGCCCGCAGCCGTCGCGACGGGCGCATCGTCACTTCCCGCCCAGTGCGAAAGCCTTGCCGATCAGGCCCGCAACACCGGTCTTGCCCACCGTGCTGAGCGCCCCCAGCGCGGCGACGGCGAAGGCACAGACCATGAGGGTGACCAGCGCCCACTCGATGGTGGTCAGGCCGGCCTCGGCATCGCGCCGCTGGAAGGCGTCGATCGCCCGGGCCCGGACCGTGGTGTAGCGAGCAGCAAGCGTGTGGGACATGGGATTTCCCCTTTCGGTGAAGACCGGCCCCGCGCCGGTCAGTGAGACCACTCTCCCCTGCGCGACCAATGCCTGCCAGGGCTCGAAAAAAGCTGTGGATAAACGGTTTCAGCGCTTTCGAGTGTGGAAAACAGAGCGCTCAGAAGAGGTCTCGCGGCACCAAGGCGATCACCAACGGCAGCACCGTGGTCAAGGCGAAAGCCGGCAAGAAGAGCACGACGAGCGGAATGAGCAAGAAGGTCTCGGCCTTGCCCGCCGCCGCCTGCATGCGCGAGCGCTCCGACGCCGCCAGCCGCTCCCCCGCCGCCTTGACGCTGGCCGCCGGCGCCGCGCCATGCTCCAACGAGAGCGCCAGCGCCGAGGCCACCGGGGACCAGGCGGCATCGGCATACGACCAGGCTCGCTCGTGGCCAAGCCCCCAGCGATAGGCCGCGATCACCCGCCGCAGCTCAGCTCGAATTCGGGGCGGAGAAATCTCGGCCACCTGCTCCAGGCTCTCAAGGATTCCGGCCCCGGACGCCAGTGCGAGTTGCAACATCAAGGCGGCATCGGCGATATCGTCCATTGTCGCATCCGGCTCACCCGGCGCAGGCCCAATCTTGCGTGGCTGCAAGGCTTTTCGCAGCATCCGACGGGATAGGACGACACCGAACCCGGCCAGCAAGAGCCCCGCGACGCACGCGCTCGCGGCGGGCCACGAGCCATAAAGCTCCTTGGGCGTCACCCCCACGAGCAGCCCGATCGGCACCCCCGCAAGGGGCAGCATCAACATCAACCCCATCGAGGAGGTCGCCCCCGCGGTCACCGCGGCGAGCCGTTCGCGGGCGGCCCGCTTCTCGCGCAATTGACTGACGGCCCACATCACGGCAGGGTGCAAGGCGGAGCCGCTGGCCTCCGTCAGGGTCCACGCCCCGGCGACGACGCGCAGCTCCGGCACCTGCTGGGTATGCCGATTCCACACTGGCCCGCCCGGCGCACCGCGACCCAGCGCCCGCCCCACCTCGACCAAGACTTCACGGATCACCGCGTGCTCGGCGGCATCTGGCCCTCCCTGTTCACCGCTCGGAAGCTGTTGCACCGCAATGGAAACCGCTTGGACCGGGGTCAACCCAGCCTGGAGGCACAAGGCGATCGACTCCAGCGCCGAGGCGATCGACTCCACACGATCAGCCGGTGGGACGAGCCCGCGCCGGGCGCGCGGCACGAGCGGGCGGGGCCACACGACATACGCAATCCCCAGCAGGATGAGGACGACGACGAGGACCCCCATCGCTCAGAGGTCCTCGATCGCCGTGATCCGGCGCCCCTCGGGCGTCCGGGCGACGTGCACGACGGTCTTGAGCGCGGTGGCGACTTGCGCGCGGACGGCGGCGGGCGACATACCGGCGAGAGCGCCGAGCGCCTCGAGCCGAGCCGGCACATCCGCGGGCTTGTTGGCGTGCATGGTGGCGCAGCCACCCTCGTGACCGGTGTTGAGCGCTTGGAGGAGTTCGCGGACCTCGGCGCCTCGGACCTCGCCGACCACAACCCGATCCGGCCGCATCCGCAGGGCCTGGCGCACCAGGTCAACGAGCGTGACCGAACCCTGGCCCTCGACATTCGGCGGTCGCGCCTGGAGCCGCACGACATGGCCCGCGTTGAGCGGAATCTCCAGGACGTCCTCGACGACGAGAATCCGGTCGGCCGGGTCCACCTCGCCGAGCAATGCAGCGAGCAGCGTCGTCTTGCCCGCGCCGGTGCCGCCCGTCACGACGAAGGCGTCACGTTCGGCAACCATCCGGCGCAGGCGCGCGGCCTGCGCCGGCGTGCACATCTCGACCCGTTCGAGATCGTCGAGACGCACGGCGTCGCGGCGCAGCATGCGCAGGCTGATGCACGTGCCGCCGGCGGCCAGCGGCGGCAGGATGGCGTGTAGCCGCACCGCTCCGGGCAGCAGACCGTCCACCCACGGTTGAGCATCATCGAGGCGGCGGCCGGCGACGCCGGCGAGGCGCACGGCAAGGTGGCGAACCTGGTCGGCGGACTCGAAATCGTGGGTAGGGCAACGTTCGAGCCCCCGGCCACGATCGGCCCACGTCTGCCCGGTGCCGTTGACCAGGATGTCAGTGACGCCCGGCTGGCGCGCGAGAGCCGACAGCGGACCGAGACCGGCGAGTTCCGCCTCCAGCTGGCCCGCGGTGCGCCGGATTCCCCTCTCGCCCAGCCGCTCGGCGGCGGTGTCGACGACCTCGCGGATGACTCGGCGGTCGGGGGCGCGGCCAGCCCTGACCGCCTCCTCGATCCCGTCGGCGAATCTCATCGCCGGCTCTCGGCAGCGGCTCGCGATGCGTGAGTCTGCGGCGGCGTCGCAGCCAACGCCGAGGCGACCAGGCCGTCCGCCAGCGCCCGGACCGAGCCACCGCGCCGGTATGCCGGGGGCTCGCCGGCTCGCTCGGCGGCCGTCACCCTGCGGTCGGGCGTGAGGTGGCCGAGCAGCGGCAGGTCGAACCCGGCGGCCACCGACTCGGCAACCCGTCGATCACGCTTGCCACCTCGAGTGACAATGCCCGCGAGGCCGTCGGCACCGAACCTCCCGAGCCAGACATGAGTGTCGGCCAGGCCGCGAGGGGTGATCGGCACCAGAAGGAGTGTGGCTCCCCAACCCGGGCGCGCAGTGCGCCCCCAATCAATGACGAGAAGGTCGCTCTCCCGTTCCAGCGCGGCGATGACGGCGTCGAAGGCTTCGGCCGGGACCGGCTCGGGCACAACGGCCTCGAGGTCGGCCGACGCCCGACCGCCGGAGAGCAGGGAGCACCCGCCGACCGCTGGCAGGCGCGTCAGCAATCGATCGCCCGCGACCTCCCCGTCGACCTCCACCAAATGCGCCCATCGGTGCCCCGGCAGGTGCTCGGCGGCGAGTGTCACCTGCAATCCGCCGGTCAGCGGGTCGCCGTCGACTACGACGACGCGCCAGCCGCCGGCCGCGGCCCGCACCCCGAGCGCGGCGGTCAGGGTCGAACACCCGACACCGCCGGCGCCACTCACTACCCCCAGGATCGTCATACCTCAAGCCTGCCCAGCGAAGGCCGATCCGGCGACCGGTCCGCGGACAGCCTGTGGATAACTTCAAGGCAGCGCGGACGGCCGTTAGCGGCGGTCGAGGCGGCCCGCGAGGATGGCGTCGCAGATGGCGTGGGCCTCGGCAGCGCCGGCGGTGACGGCGGTGGCGCAATGATCGACCCAGACCAGCAGGCCCTCCAAGGTGCCGAGGCCGTATGCCTGCAGGGCACCGTGATAGGCGGTCAGCCCGGCAGCGCCGTGGCCGGCCTCGATCACCACGACGCCGGTCGGGTCCAGGCCGGTGGTGCGCAGCAGCACGCGGTCCATCGCGCGGGCGACCAGACCATTGCCTCGCGCGAACGGGCGAGCATGGGCCAGTTCGGCGTGCACGATCGCCATGACCAGAATGGCCGGCAGGTCATCGGCCGCCACAATCCGGTCCAGAGCGGCCAGCCGGACGCCGGCGGCGACCGGTTCAGGTGCCGGGCCCAGCAGGGCGAATTCGGGCGAGTCCCCGCGGCGCGGACGCCCGAGGTCATCTGCGGCCAGCAGCCGCGCCCCGGCAGCCAGGTGCAGCCCGGCGAGGGTCTGGCGAGCCACGAGGGGGGTGCGGGCTGCATACTGCTCCGTTGCCGCCGTCGCGGCGACCGCACCCCACAGGACCTGCTCACCGGGGTCTGGCTCGGCCGGCCAGCCGCGAGCGCCCCGCATCACATCGCGCACGATCTCGACGGTGCTGCGCGCCCCGTCGAGTTCCGCGCTCGCCCAGGCCCCGCGGATGCGGGATTCCGCCGCCGCCTCGGGGATTCGCCGGCGCAGCGCCTGATGCCAACGCACTGTGGTGCAGGCCTCCCGCGCGGCCTGAGTCGCCGAAGAAATGCGCTCATGCGCAGCGAGACTGCGCAGTGCAGCGATCGGATCCGACATATCGCTCACTCTAAGCACCGTTCCAGTTGCGGGGAGGCGACTCTTGCCCGACGATGGGATCAGGTGGCTCCCTTCGGGTCGAGCAACCTGCGTTGGGTGCCTACCCCCCCGAGGGCATCGCAACGCCGCGGGTCCGGCCGTTCCCCCCCGGCCGGACCCGCACCACCTAGCCTTCGCTGCCCCGCCCGGGCCGTATGTTGGTGGGCCATGACGGGTTTTCACGTGCCGACGGCACTCGTGACGATCCTGCTCATCGCGGTCGTATGGGGTGCGGTCCGGCTGGCGAGCACCGTCCGGGGTCGCTCCCACGGCTTCCTCAGCGACGCCAACCGGGCAACCTACGAAACCTTGCATACCGCCGCTCTGGCCGCCCGTCACCTCGGCTCGGGACTGACCGCCGGCGGGAGCGCGAAGGCGGCGAAGCACCTGCGGACCCTGCTCGACACCCCTGCGTTGGCGATCGTCGGACCCGGCGGCGAGGTGACGTGGGAAGGCGGCTCCGCCCACCATGCCGAGCAGACCGCGCACCTGGCCGCCCCGACATTGCGCGATGGTGGCAGCACGGTCCTCGACCACGGCGAGGTCGAATGCCCCGACCCTGAGTGTTCCGTGCGAGCCGCCGTCATCGCCCCGATCGTCTCGGAGGGGCGCGTGGTCGGGGCGCTCGCGGCATACGGCCCGCACGCCAGCGCGGGGCTGGCCCGGGCGACCTCGGAAGTGGCCGGCTGGTTGTCCGCCCAGATCGAACTGGCCGAATTGGGCAAGGAGCGGGCCCGGGCCAGCGAGGCCGAACTTGCCGCACTGCGCGCCCAGATCTCCCCGCACTTCATCTACAACTCGCTAGGCGCCATCGCCTCCTTCGTGCGCACCGATCCCGACCGCGCCCGCGACCTGCTGCTGGAGTTCGCCGACTTCACCCGCTATGCCCTGCGCCATGGCGGGGCTTTCACCACGCTCGCCGACGAATTGCGCAATGTCGAGCGCTATCTGATGTTGGAGCAGGCCCGCTTCGGCGAGCGCCTCCAGGTCTCCTTGCTCATCGCCCCCGAGGTGTTGCCGGTGACGATCCCCTATCTGGTCATCCAACCGCTCGTCGAGAATGCCGTAAGGCACGGCCTGGCCCGCGTCGATGGCGCGCACACGATTTCGATCACCGCCGCCGATATCGGCTCCGAGGCCGAGATCGTCGTGGAGGATGACGGCGCGGGCGCCGAACCGGATCGCATCCAGGGCATCCTCGACGGCACGATCGAGACGAGTTCGCACGGGCTGGGCAATGTCGACGGGCGGCTGCGCACGATCTATGGCGACGAGCGCGGCCTGGTCGTCGAAACCGCCCCCGGTGCCGGCCTGCGGGCCAGTTTCCGAGTCCCCAAATTCCTTCCCGGCGCCCGCGCCGCCTCCGACAATAGGCTGGGCGCGACATGACCGCCGAACCCGTGGGGCTGATCGCGCTCGTCGTCGACGACGAGGCTCCCGCCCGATCCGAATTGCGCTATCTGCTGGAGCAGGACGAGCGCATCGCCGCCGTGCTCGTCGCCGCATCCGGCACCGACGCGCTGCGCATGTTGGAGAGCGAGAAAGTCGATGTCGTCTTCTCCGACATCTCCATGCCGGGATTGGACGGTATGGAGTTGGCGCGCGTCCTCGCGCGCTTCGCCAGCCGGCCCGCCGTCGTCTTCGTCACCGCCCACGATCAGCACGCCGTCGACGCCTTCGCCATTGACGCCATCGACTATGTGATGAAACCCGTGCGACCCGCCCGCCTGGCCGAAGCAGTGCGCCGGGTCGTCGCCGGCGTCACGCCAGCCGCGCCGGAGACGCGCGATGAGGACGAGACGATCCCCGTGGAGTTGGGCGGGGTGACCCGCTTCGTCTCCCGCCGCGACATCCGCTATGTCCAAGCGCACGGCGACTATGCCCGGTTGCACACCGACACCGGCTCCCACCTCGTGCGCATCCCGCTCAATACTCTCGAAGAGCGTTGGGCGGCAGCGGGTTTCGTCAGAATTCACCGCAGCACCCTGGTCTCCCTCAAACACGTGACCCAGGTGCGCATGGACCACGGCAAGGCCACCGTGCGGGTCGGGCCGGTGGACCTGCAGGTCAGCCGCCGGCATATGCGCGAATTGCGCCAGCACCTGCTGTCGCGACCCAGCGGACCATGAGCCCCGCGGCGCGCCCACCCTCGGACCGGGTCCGGGTGACGGCCTCTCGGGGGCGGGCTCCACGGCATACGATGCGGGCCGTCGCCGATGAACTCAGCGACCAGACGGCGCTCGGTGATCTCTATGTGCGCGGGCTGATGCGGGCGCAATTGCGCCTCGCCGCATCCTTGCTCCTGCTGACGGTGCTGCTGCTCGGCAGCCTGCCGATCATTTTCGCGATCGTGCCCCAGACCCGCGAGGCGCGCCTCGGGCCCCTGCCCTTGCCGTGGGTGGCCCTGGGCGTCCTGGTCTATCCCGCGACCGTGCTGCTCGCGCGCTATTACGTCCGCGCCAGCGAGCGCCTCGAAGCCGCCTTCGTCGACGTCATCGGACGCGGCTGATGCAGCTCGCGAGCGTTTTCGCGATTGCTGCCGTCGCGCTCGCGACGGTCAGTGTCGGCACCCTTGGCTTGCGTATGTCGCGCGCCACCTCCGACTTCTATGTCGCCGGGCGCGCGATCACCCCGCGTCGCAACGCCAGCGCGATCGCCGGCGAATATCTTTCGGCGGCAAGCTTTCTCGGGGTCGCCGGCCTGGTCTGGCAGCGGGGCATCGACATCTTGTGGTTCCCGATCGGTTATACCGTCGGTTATCTCGTGCTGCTGGTCCTGATCGCGGCACCGCTGCGCCGCTCGGGTGCCTACACCCTCTCCGACTTCGCCGAATTGCGAATGGAGTCGCGGCCCCTGCGCACGTTCGCCTCGGTGCTCACCCTCGGCATCGCGATCCTCTATCTCCTGCCCCAGCTTCAAGGCGCCGGGCTGGCCCTGCGCCAGGCCACCGGTTGGCCGACCTGGGTCGGCGCGGCCGTGGTCGTTGTCGTGGTCTTCATTGCCGTCGCGGCGGGCGGGATGCGCTCGATCACGCTGGTCCAGGCGATGCAGTATTGGATCAAGCTGACGGCGATCGCCATCCCCGCCTTCGTCCTCCTCGCGATCTGGGCGCGCGGGCACACCGGGGAGGTCGACTTCGGCGATTGGGCCATCCCGCGAACCGATCCGATCGGTCTCTACACGACATACAGCACCATGCTCGCCCTGTGCCTGGGCACGATGGGCCTGCCGCACGTGCTCGTGCGCTTCTATACCAACCCAGACGGCCGCGATGCCCGCCGCACGACCGTCGGGGTGATCGGGCTCCTGGCGGTCTTCTATCTCTTCCCGCCTGTGTATGGCGTGCTCGGCCGCCTCCACCTGCCCCAGCTTGCGCCGGGCACGCGCCTCGACACGATGGCCCTGCAACTTCCCGCGGCGATGACCGACGGCCTGCTCGCGACCGTGCTGACGGCCATCCTGGCCGGTGGCGCCTTCGCCGCCTTTCTCAGCACCACCTCCGGGCTCGCGGTCTCCGTCGCGGGCGTCATCGATCAGGACGTGCTGCGGCCGCTGCTTGCCCGGCGCACCGGCGATGATGCGCGCGGGGCGACGAGCTATCGCTGGGCGAGCGCGCTCGCCGTCGTCATCCCTTTCGTCCTGTCCCGAGTGCTCGAGCCCCTTGGGTTGGCCACGACGGTCACGCTGGCCTTCGCGGTTGCGGCCTCGACCTTCGCCCCGCTCCTGGTGCTCGGCGTGTGGTGGCCCCGGTTGAGCACCACCGGCGCGGCCGCCGGGCTGGCCGTCGGCACCGCCTGCGCCCTCGTGAGCCTCGGCAGCGCCTTCCTGCGCTGGACACCCGAGGGATGGGCCGGGGCGGTGATCGGGCAGCCGGCCGCCTGGTCTGCCCCCTTGGCCTTCACGACCATGGTCGTCGTCTCCCGGCTGACCCCGCACCGTCGCCCGCCACACACGAATCGCACCCTGAACCGGCTGCACACCCCCGAGTCGCTGCTGCCGCCGTGACCGGGTGACCGTTCGTCGCGGCCCACCCACCGTTCGTCGCGCCCGGCGCGCCCTTTTGGCGATGCCGATCCCCGCCCGGCGCGGCAGGGCACGAGGAGATGGCGCACGGCATACGGGCACGACAAAGCTAGGAGCACCGACGGCGGGCAACGGGGCTCGCCGCGTCAGCACGGAGGTGGCCCGCGTGAGCGCCAACCAAACCACCACCAGTGAGGCTTATCAGGCCATCCAGGCGAGTGAAGAGTTCCAGACGCTGCGCAAGAAGTTCCGCGGCTTCGTCTTCCCGACCACGGCCTTCTTCCTCACGTGGTACTTCCTTTATGTCCTGCTCTCGATCTTCGCGCCTTCCTTCATGGGCACCAAGGTCGTCGGCAACATCACCATCGGCTTGATCTTCGGTCTCTTGCAGTTCGTGACGACTTTCGCGATCACCTTCTTGTATGCCCGATGGGCCAACCGAGAGTTCGACCCGCTCGCCGATGCCATCGGTCGGCGCCTCGACGGAGTCCAGGAGCACTGAGCATGAGTCTGATCAGCCTCGTCAGCGCCGAAACCGAGAAGGTCGGCTCCCCCGCGCTCAATATCGCGATCTTCGCGATCTTTGTCGCCTTCACCCTAGGCATCGTCATCAAGGTGGCCGCCGGCAAGAAGACCGCCGGTGAGTACTACACCGCGGGTGGCGCCTTCTCCGGCAAGCAGAATGGCATCGCCATCGCCGGTGACTATCTGTCGGCCGCCTCCTTCCTCGGCATCGCCGGCGCCATTGCCCTCCAGGGTTATGACGGATTTCTCTATTCGATTGGCTTCCTCGTCGCCTGGCTCGTCGCGCTGTTGCTGGTCGCCGAGCTGATGCGCAATACCGGCCGCTTCACGATGGCCGATGTGCTGTCATACCGTCTCAAGCAACGGCCGGTGCGGATCGCGACCTCGTGCTCGGTGCTCGCGGTCTCCTTCTTCTATTTGCTCGCGCAGATGGCCGGCGCCGGCGGGCTCGTCTCGCTGCTGCTCGGGGTCTCGGGTGAGGCGGCGCAGAATCTCGTCATCGCCGTCGTCGGCATCGTCATGGTTCTTTATGTGTTGATCGGCGGGATGAAGGGCACCACGTGGGTGCAGATCATCAAGGCTATTCTGTTGATCTTCGCGGCCTTCATCATGTCGGTCTGGGTGCTGGCGAAATATGGCTTCAACATCTCCGGCCTCTTCCAGGGTGCCGTCGACACCACCGCGGCCTCGGCCAACGCCAAGACCGCCGCCAACGCAGAGCACCTGCTCACCCCGGGCCTGAAGTATGGCGTGAACACCACGACCAAGATCGACTTCATCTCGCTCTCGCTGGCCCTGGTGCTCGGCACCGCGGGCCTGCCGCACGTGCTGCAACGCTTCTACACCGTGCCCACAAGCAAGCAGGCCCGCAAGTCGGTGGAGTGGGCGATCTGGCTGATCGGCGGCTTCTATCTGCTCACGCTCGTCATCGGCTTCGGCGCCGGCGCCCTCGTCGGCCCGGACACCATCGCGGCCGCCCCCGGCAAGGCTAATGCGGCGGCCCCGCTGCTGGCCTATGAGCTCGGCGGCTCGGTCTTGCTCGGGGTCGTCGCAGGCATCGCCTTCGCCACCATCCTCGCGGTGGTCGCCGGCCTGACGATCACCTCCTCGGCAACCTTCGCCCACGACCTCTACAAGGAGGTCTTCAAGCGCGGGAACACGACCCAGGAGCAGGAAGTGCGGGTCGCCCGAATCTCGGCTCTGGCCATCGGCGCGGTCGCGATCTTCGGCGGCATGTTCGCCAAAAGCCAGAACATCGCCTTCCTCGTCGCGCTCGCCTTCGCGGTTGCGGCCTCGGCGAACTTGCCGACGATCCTCTATTCGCTCTTCTGGAAGCGCTTCAACACCCGCGGCGCGTTGTGGTCGATCTATGGCGGCTTGGCGTCCGCGATCATCCTGATCATCTTCAGCCCCGTCGTGTCCGGCAAGCCGGCCGATCCGAAGACGGGGCTGAGCGCGTCGATGATCACCGACCCGAGCATCGACTTCCACTGGTTCCCGCTGGATAACCCCGGCCTGGTCTCGATTCCGCTCGCCTTCTTCTTGGGCTGGCTGGGGTCGGTCACGAGCAAGGAGTTCGACGCGGGCAAGTATGCCGAGATGGAGGTCCGCAGCCTCACCGGCCACGGTGTCGCGGAGGCTCTCGAACACTGACCAGCCCCCCGCATATCGGGTCCCACCGGGCGCGGATGGCCAACCGGCCGTCCGCGCCCGAGTGCTTTCACACTGTCTGGCCACAGCCCTTGACGACACCCCCCGGGGTGCCAACATCGCGTATGAAAGTCCGGGCGATCGCAGCTGTGATACTGGTCAGGCGATTATGTAAGCTCTCATTTCCAGAGCAATGTATCCACGGCTTCTCGGAACGCTATAACGTCTACCTGGGCAAACAACTTCTCCGCGACGCCCTGGGAGTTTCGCACCACTCAACACAGAAGCCGGAAACGGACATCGTTTATCAACACGGGACAACGCCCGCAGTACCTCAGAGCACGGTCCTTGGGATAACCTGGTGCAGGGCTGCCATGTCTTCAACGAAGTGCGACCAGCACTATGTGCGATTCCACACCTTGCGGGTCGCACCGCCAAGCTCGGACCGATGAATATCGCGAACATCAACGCAACCTACTGATCAAACCGAAGCGGTGTTGGCCTATGACGGCGGGGTCGTGGGCCAGGGGGAATCGCTCAGTCAAGGCTCTACTCGGCCTTACCTGCGCTCAAGGTTCTCCGGGCTCAGCAGGGAGAAGATCGCGGAAGTCTTCGCAACGAGCCCTAAGCAGCAACGATCTCGTACCTATGCCGACGTGGGGGCGACCGGCCGGGACTAAGCATCGCCACCTCTTGGCTGCGGACCGGCGGTGCTCGACGGATGCCTGCCGAGACGGCGACGAAATCGGGAGGACTCGGTCCGCGTCTGGTTCTCGTGACCGCCCCCGCCGGCACCGACTGCCGCGTCGAGAATCCCCGGTCAACCGGTCGCGCCGGCGGCGCGTGATAGGGGCGACGATCCCGTCACGCACCGAGAGGACGAACCATGAGAATCAACACCAGCTCCGCCCTGACGGCAGCCGCGGCCGCGGTCGGTATGACCGTGGGCGGCCTCCTCGCCCCGGCGAGCGCTGCGCCGGCGACCAGCACCGCGAGCGCTCTGTGCCACTACACCTGGGGCTCGTTGCCTAAGGCGAACTCCACCATGACGGCCGGCCCGCTGACCAACATCCGGGCCGGGCGGCATACCTGCTTCGACCGGATCGTGATCGACCTGCGCGGCGGCGCCACGGGCTATCGCGTGGAATACGTGAGCCAGGTGGTGGCCCCCGGCTCCGGCAATATCGTCGCCGTCCGGGGCGGAGCGAAGCTGCAGGTCACCATCAATGCCCCCGCCTATGACAGCCAAGGCCGCCCCACCTACCGTCCCGCCAATCCAGCCGAGGCCGTCAATGTCGCGGGCTATCAGAGCCTGCGCCAGGTGCGCTGGCTCTCGTCCTACGAGGGCAGCAGCACCGTGGGCGTGGGCGTGCGCGCGCGCCTGCCGTTCCGCGTCATGACGCTGGCCGATGCCGGCAGCTCACGCCTCGTGATCGATATCGCGCACAACTGGTGACGTGCAGCGCATCGCTGCACAATGCTCAGCGGGCGGCGCGGACAGCGAAGACGGGGACGGGCGAGTCCAGGAGCAGCCGCTGCGACACGCTGCCCATGATCAGTTTCCCGACGGGGGTGCGGTGGCGCAGGCCGACGACGAGCCATTGCGCCCCGCTCGCCTCGACCTCGGCCAGGACGAGGTCGGCGATGTCGGCCCCCATCGGCCGCTTGATCTCATGCTCGACGTCGGCGAGGATCGAGTCGACCTCGCCGACGGCGGCATCGCTGGCAAAGCGGGGGTCCACCAGGGCATCGCCCTTGGTCGCGTTGACGACGATCAACCGCTCCCCTCGAAACTTCGCCTCCTTGACGGCGAAGCCGAGCGCGGCCTCGCCAGCCGGGTCGGGGGTATAGGCGACGACTATGGGCATTTAGGCCTCCTGGGTCGAGCGACGGAAGACGCGCTGCAGCAAGGGCATGGCAAAGAGCAGCACGATGATGATGTAGACCAGCACGGCGGTCGGCTCGGAGAAGAGCGCACTCCAGGACCCGTCCGCCAATTGCAGGGCCTGCCGCAACTGGATCTCCAGTCGTGGGCCGAGGATGACGCCGATGATCAGGGGCAGGGTCGGCAGCCCGAACCGGCGCATCAGCAGACCCAACAACCCGAAGAAGAGCAGCAGGGCCAGGTCGAACCACTGGAGGTTGACGGCATACGCCCCGAGGCTGGCGAAGAAGAGGATGCCGGCATAGAGGTAGGGCCGCGGGGTGCGCAGCAGCTTGGCCCACAATGGCGCCAGCGGCAGGTTCAAGACGAGCAGCAAGAGGTTGCCGATGAAGAGGCTGGCGATCAAGGCCCAGACCAGATCGCCATGCT
>Ga0075158_10000968_pt1 | contig 22505 bp, 22 predicted proteins | sample JI91814BDNA_FD_70968 | JGI IMG/M metagenome (GOLD analysis project Ga0075158, IMG submission 70968) | Wastewater effluent complex algal communities from Wisconsin, to seasonally profile nutrient transformation and Carbon sequestration -... | ecosystem: Engineered > WWTP > Effluent > Algae... | reverse complement strand
ACTCCGATTATGTGCCCAGATTGAATATGTGCCACAGTTGCCGACAAGACTTACTGTGGCTGGAGGAGCGCGTGTTCTGCGACACATAACGCTCAAAGAGAATCGAGCCATTTCAACAGAGTCGCGTCATCTCGCCATCGAGCATTAACGTGACATGTTTCGTTGGATGTCGGTGGCAAGCATGCCTTTAGGGCTTCCTCCTTCATTCGCATGTTGATTTCTGCATAGCGATTTGTCGTATCAAGACTGACATGACCAAGCCATCCGCGAATCACATTCAGTTCAACGCCTGATTCAAGCAAATGAATGGCAGTTGAATGCCGGATCGTATGCGGCGATACTGGCTTAGCAGAACCGTCCGAACGTTTCTTGTCAATCCGTTCCGTGTGCTTGCGAACAAGTTTGTAGATTCCGAATCGCGTGAGCTGCTTGCCGGTGTTGGACAGAAACACCGGATCACTCTTAGTCCGTGGCTGTTCGTCGAGCAGCTTTTGTAAGGCTGCGGCGGTTTCTTTCCAAAGTGGGCATGCTCGCCACTTGCCACCTTTACCGTATAGCTGAACGCGCAATCCATCTAGATCGAGTTGCTCTACTCGAAGCTCTGTTACCTCCTGAACTCTTGCACCAGTGTTGTACATAAACAAGAGAATCACTCTGTCTCTAAATGCCAGCTTGCCCTTTTTGCGCAAGGAAGCGCATTTAAGCATTTGGTTTACCTCTTCTTTTTCAAGAAAGAATGTTTCCGGCGGATGGCACCGTTTGATTTGGACCGAAGTGATTCTTTGTGCTTCTGATACAAACTCGGGCATTCGTGAAGCCAGGTATTCGCAAAAGCAATGCAGCACAGCCAGGCGTTGATTGCGCGTTCGGATAGAATTTCTGCGACTTTGCTCAAGCCAAGCAAGAAACCCAGTAACATTGTCCATGTTGAAGTGCCGCGGCTCTAGCTTTGTGATCCGGCATCTCTCCTTCGTCGATGCGAAGAGCAAATATAAGCGCAATGCATCTCGATAGCTTTTGACGCTGGATGCACGGAATCCTCGCTGCACAGGAAGATAGTCGATTAAGAAAGACTGTAGAATTTCTCCGATTGATTTCATAGTGCCACCTCATGCAGTGCCGAGCAAGCGAACTTGTGAAATCGACCGTTTGCTTCGTTTAGCAGTTCGTCAGTCATGGTCAGATATACTGATGTATGCTGAAGTTTCGAATGTCCAAGGAAAGTCGACAGCTGAAGTAGCTGTTGCGAAGGGTCCTTACTCTCGCGATACAAGCGTAAAAGAGTGTTTACCGCAAACGAATGACGAAGATCATGGAAGCGTGGTGATCTTTCGCCAGCGCCGGCTCTTAAACCCATCTTTAATATGAGTTGATGAAACACCACACTGATCGTGTTTCTGGACAACGCTCGCTTGTCTCCGAGCGCAGAGAAGACAGGGGCGGTACTTTCATGGCTGCCACATTCCGCGACAAACTCATTTAAGCGCAGTGTTAGTTTCGGTCCCAGAGGCAACAAACGAGTCTTCGAAAACTTCGATTGTTTAATAGTCAACACGGCTCGGTCAAAATCGATGTCTCCTACTTGAAGGCGACAAATTTCACCCACCCGCAAGCCGAGTCCATATGCCAGCGCAAAGATCATTTGATACTTTCTTGCGCGGCCCCGTGCATTGGATGTTTCGTCACGAAGTTCGCTGGCCATAGCAAGCAGCCGTTTTACTTCATCATGACTAAGAATGTATGGCTTCAGATCTTCCGTTGCTCGCCGCTTCCTTAGTTGCAAAACGGAAACGTTTAGCATTCCCTGACTCTTCATCCATTCAAAAAAACGGCGCAGAGCGCCGATCAGTTGATTGTGAGTGTTAGGACGTGATGGTGGACGCGAGGCTAAAAATTTGTCCACTACCTGGGATGTAACCTCGTCAATGCTTGTTAGACCGGCATTGACGAGGAAGGCATCGAACACCCGCAGAGATTGTTCTTGCGAAATATACTTCTTGCAAAGCGCTCTCTTGTATTCCAGGTATCTTTTGATTGGCTCCGCAAGCGGACTCTGAAAGCCTTTCCAATTGCTGGTTCTCATAGCAAATCCTCCCCGAGACCGAGTGATAGCTCACGCAGCGATTCGATATCAACCTTGGTATAAATTCGCGTGGAGTCAGCCGACCTGTGACCAACATAGTCTCCGATCAGCTTCAACGAAAATTTGGCGTCAACCAGCCGCTGAACGCATGTGTGCCTGAGTGTGTGCGATCCACCTTTTGGCACATCAATACCGGCCGCTCGCAGATAATGCACCGCACGACCCGAGATTGATTGCCAGGACATGGGACCAATTGGAGCTTGCATTCTAAAAAACAGCGAGCGATCGCTTGCTTTAGGACGATCCTTTTCCAGATACTCCAGAATTGCATTTCCCACAACGCTAGAAAGTGGATAGCCTGTGGAGTGTCCGGCCTTTCGTTCTCGAATTCTTAGCCGCTCGCTTTTCCAGTCGATATCGTCGAGTTTGATGGCAGCCACCTCACGCGCTCGCAATCCATACGTAACAAGTAGAAGCAAGATTGCATAGTCCCGTCGGCCTGTTGCCGTGCGGCGATCAACGGCTTCAAGCATCCGGCGAACTTCGTCCCATGAAATGGAACGAGGCAGATTGGACAATTCATAAGTGCGAGGCAATTCTACGACTGCGCTCAGATCTCGCTCAATCAGACCTTCTCGATATAAGTATCGAAGCATGATTCTTACCGGGCTCAGCACCCTGATGAGAGATGCCTTCCCAAGAGAATCTTTGATATCGATTACGAAGCTGCTTAGGATCGGGGGCGAGAGCTGGATGACATCCGTAACTCCGATTCGATCCAAATATGATTGCAAGACTCCCAGCGCATAGTCGTAAACGCGCATTGACGCTTTACTTAGTCCGCGCTCTTCCGTCAAGAACCTAAAAAACTCTTCGGTGAAATCAAATCGCGGAGCATAAGTGCGTCGACTCCGAGAACGACCATCATAGTCTGGCAGGACAATCGATAGCATTTGGCGCAAACAACCACGAACTTCTCTGCTTAGAGTCTTTCGTCGGTCGCCGCTCTTGCAACAACGACTTCGCTCCTCCCAAAAATTGGCGAAGTCGGACAGTTGTTTTGGAAGGTCCTCAACACTCTTGGCTCCGTGCTCTTTTGCATACTCGCCAAACTGGACTAACAAAGGGACTCTCCGATGTATCGTCTGTTTGGAATGTCCATGTTCTTCCAACCAAACTACGTATTTCTCGATACTCTCAGCGATCCATGATTGCCTGATGCGATCGATGGTCTTAGCCTTTGAAAAATAATGTTCCAGCATTGGTATCTCCTTTTGAAGAAACTATCAAAAGAAGATGTGCCGCAAAGACAACGGGTATTAGCTATTGAAGACTAAAGCTTTGTTCCAGTTTCAAACTTCAGCGCTTAAACAAAAAGTCCGACCAGAATTGAATTGCTATTGAATGCCGAATTGTGAGAATTGATAGAACCAGCGCCTTCAAAGAGCATCCATGCTCCAAGTAGAAGGATGATAGTAGACACTACCCTCTTGAAGACACGTTCATCAATTTTAGTTAGAAGGCGCATCCCCGCCATTGTACCCACTATTACACCGATGGACGAGACTGCGACAAGTGTCCAGATCTGGGTTATGTCGTGCAGTTGGGACAGAAAGTATACCGGCATACGCGCTGCATCAACGAATAATCCAATAGCGGTGGCAGTTGCAACAAAGGTGCTCTTGTTGAGATCAAAGCCGAGCATAGCGGCACTGCGAATACCGCCCTGATTGCCAACCAGTCCGCCGAGTCCCCCTGATACTGCACCTGCGATCCAGGCGGCGACTCCGTGAAATCGCAACTTTTCACTAAGCCCAGTGACTCCCAGTAAACCAGCAAAGACAAGAATGATACCAAACACGAGCGTGAGGGGCGGACTCTTGATCCAGCTATAAATAGCAGCACCAGTTAGCCCGCCGAGCGCGCTCGTGACACCAAAGCTGAGCAGCACTTTTCGATCAATGTGCTTTCTCAAATTCCAGCAGCGAATCGCGCTACCGATGAAGTGCGGTATGGACACTGCCGCGACCGCCAGCTTCGTGTCAACCTGCAGGCTCAGTACCGGGGTCAAGATACTACCGATTCCAAACCCGGCTACGGATGCAACCGCTCCTGCGATGGCTGCAACGACTCCAACGAATAACGTAAACGCGTTCTCCATCACGGAGTAAATTGGCGTAAATCATAAATGCCGATTTTCTTTTCTAACCCGGCAACCTGGTCCACAATGCTTGGGAATCCGCCTTCACCAAATAGCTTGTGTTCCTTTTCTTCGAATTGTTCGCCGAGTAGTTTGTAATCGCGCTCGCTTATGATCAAGCGCAGTGCGGGAAAGAGAATCGTATCCTCGCGTGCTTCATGTGGGCGGTACATTCTGATGAAGCTAGAAATTGATTTGATCAACTCACTACGCCCTGATGAGAAGCTTGCATCCGACTCGGTTATCGTCAAAATGGTGCCCGTCAATTTTCTGCCAGCTTCATGTTGTAATTTGAGTGTGTCGACTAGATCGACCAGCTTTCCGGCTTTCTGGAAACGAGGAAAGAGATGGTCTTCCTCTAGATGTTCGTGATACTCCTCTATAAACTTGCGAATCAGTGTTGCGGTGCCAACAATGACGTCGCGAGGGAATGGTTTCTCTTGCGATAGAGTATCTCGCGCATTTTCGTAAATGAGCAACATGCGGTTGAGAGCACCGTGCTCCCGCATAAGATCCTCGGCTGGAGTGACTTCTTCCTCATGCTCATGTTCTTTACTCTTCGTTCCCGAAGCTTTCCTGTGGACGGTCTCGGCCAACGCTGGCACCATCCCTAGTGACAATCCAGCGGCGATCCCTACGAATGATCTGCGAGTTAGCATTTGACCTCCTTTCGTTCAAAGAATTTGCTGTCCAGCGAAAACGAACCAGCGCCTACAATCAAGAGAAATATGAGGCACAGGATCATCGAGTAGTCGGTGCGTGCCTCATGAGCAAACTTCCAAAAGCCACTTTCCATCAGCAAGTTGAACTTGGTGGAATAGATCGCCACGAACATCGAAATCAGCAAAGGTATCGCCGCAAGGCGCGTCAATAATCCAAGCAGCAAAAGCGCTCCGCAGATGATCTCGACAATGCCGACAAACGGCGCGCTGATTGACGGGTAAATGATTCCAATCTTCTCGAATCGACCAACACCCAGCTCCGTCGCATATAGAAATTTCTGCACACCTTCTGACAAGAAAATCGTTCCAGTCAAGAGGCGAATCACAATCACAGCTGCCGGTGCAGTGGTACCCGTAATGCAATCCAAGATGCGGTTTGTCGACACTAAGAAGGCTCCTGTGCTGAAATTCAGGACAATGTAACAGTTATTGCATAAACACGCAACCAATGATACTCTGTCAATTTGTTGGATTGGGGTTTTGTTGTGACCTGGTTGGTCTTTTCCTACTCGCTGCCAAGTGCAGATCGTTCAAGCCCGCGTGTGGCCATCTGGAGAAAGCTGACCCGCATGGGAGCTATAAGTTCCCGTGGTGGCGTGCATATTCTTCCTGCGCGTGAAGAATGCCTTGAATCATTCCAATGGTTGAGCAAAGAGGTTCAGCAGCATGGTGGAGAGTCCCTGCTCATGCGGGTGGAGTCGTTCGAAGGAATGACCAACGCCGAAGTGATTGGACAATTTCAGGAGAAGAGCGATAAGGATTACGACGAAATAGAAGGGACGATTACTGCTTTGGAGAAAGCGGCTAATAAGAGGCTGACATCTGACGCTCGGCTGAAGCACCATGCAGAACTTCAAAAACTCCGAAAGACCCAGCAAGAGATCTTAAGGACTGACTTTTTCAACTCGCCGGCTGGGGCAAGAATCGTATCCAGATTTGCCAAGCTAGATAGATTGCTGTCGGACAATGGCGGAGCGGTCGCCGATATTCCGAAGGTTTCCAAAGCGGATTTTCAAAACAAGATATGGGTCACGCGGCCGCGCCCGCACGTTGATCGATTGAGTTCCGCCTGGCTCATCAGGCGATATATCGACCCTGCCGCAGAGATTCGTTACGCCAAAGCTCCATCAGATGGAGAGATTGGTTTTGACATGAAAGAAGGAGGAACCTTCGGACACGTCGGGAAATTTTGCACGTTCGAGACACTTCTTACAGCATTTGATCTTCATGATGCTGCGCTATGGAAGCTTGGAGAGATTATCCATGAGATCGATCTCCGCGATGGCATCTACACGCATCCCGAGATCATAGGACTCGACCTGATTTTGAAGGGATGGCTGCTAACGGGGCTAAATGATCAGGAATTGGAATTGCACGGAATAACCCTATTTGAAGGACTTTTCCAGGCACTGCACAAAGAGAATTCGGCTGCTGATGCGAGAAAGAGCAAATGAAGCTAATTCTCTCACTGCAAAAATCATTGAGAGTGCGAAGCACGGTCGCTGTCTTCTTGCTTTGTCTGCTTTTTCCTCAGCTCGTGTGTGCACAAGATGCGACACCAGGCGAGGCCCAGCCTATAAGAATTCACGCTGACATGGACGCGCCGCGACCTATGACGCTCGTCGATGCCATTGAACTTGCTGAACATAACTATCCTGCTATCAAGTCGGCGACTCTAAAGGCGCAAGCAGTGAAAGAAGGAGTTACTCAAGCAAAGACAGCATATTTGCCGCACGTTGATCTTTTATTTGATGAGAATTATGGCACCGCCAATAATATCACCGGCTTCCTCGCTCCGCAAAACATCGTGCCTAACATCAGCGGGGTTGTTAGAAACAGCAACAACTTCCAGGGAGGATTTGGATTCACTGCTGGCGGTCTGATTTCATGGGAGCCCTTTGACTTCGGTTTGCGCAAGGCCCAGGTGAATGTCGCGCGCTCTGCATCCATGCAGTCGCAATTGCAGATTGCTGTCACTCAGCTTGATGTCGAAAGTCGCGCGGCTGATGCATTTCTTTCTGTGCTGGCAGCGCAACAAGTGGTTAAAGCAGCACAATCCAAAGTAGACCGTTTTAAGATATTTCTTGAGACAGTGCATGTGCTTTCGCAAAAGGAGATGAAGGCAAAGACAGATGAGTATCTTGCCGAAGCTGAGTTGGTCAGAGCAAAGGACGAGCTTATCGCTGCCGAGCAGAATTACAAGATCGCTGTGGCAGCCTTGATAAAGTGGACTGGGTTATCATCCGAGACTGTCGATGCTGTGCCAGGTGCGTTGTTGAAGGAAGCTCCGGCAAGTTATTTCACCGTCGCCGATCCCCGCATGCACCCGCAAGCACTGGCACAGAAAGCCGCTATTGATGTCATTCACGCTAGAAAGCACGCACTGGATCGCACCTATGCGCCAAGGTTTTTTCTACGTGCGCCTATTTATTCGCGAGGCTCAAGTTTCAACCCAGACCTCTCCTTGAATTTTGGAAAGGGATACTATCCAACTACATTCAACTACGCAATAAGCGCACTTGTGCTTTTCCCTGCGATGGACATAATCCAGCTCAAAGCTCAACGTCGAGCTGAGTATAAGAACGAACTATCAGAACGATCTCGCTATGATGAAATCCTCCTCAATCTGAAAGAACAAGACGCACGCTCGCGCGCCATGATTGAAGGAGCGATCAAAATTGCTGCCAATGCACCAACAAAGGTGAAGGCATCCCAGGAAGCGGCAAATAGTGTCAGGATAAGGTACCGCTATCAACTTGCATCAGTTAACGACGTCGCTCTTGATGAGCAGTTGTTGACCCAGTCAGAAGTTGAATATGCCACGGCGCAGCTACAGGTATGGCGTGCATTACTTGCAGCGGCTGTAGCGCGCGGAGACATGAAACCGTTTATCCAGAGCGTATCCAAAACAGCCACGGAGGGCAAATAGAATGTCCCTCACCGACAGAGCACTGGAGAGACCTATCACCGTAATTGTGGCGGTTTTGACCATTGCACTGTGTTCAATTCTGGCGTTAACGCGCATGAAAATTGACATATTTCCCAATTTAGATCTGCCTGTCATCTACGTTGCGCAGCCTTATGGTGGCATGTCTCCAGCGCAGATGGAGGGCTATCTGGTTAATTACTACGAATATCATTTTCTGTACATTACAGGCATTGAGCACGTCGAATCTAAGTGCATTCAGGGAACCGGGCTGGTGAAGCTGGTCTTCCATCCCGGCACAGATATGAGCCAGGCACTTGCTCAGACGATATCTTACGTAGAGCGCTCTCGTGCTTTTATGCCACCGGGCACGGTATCACCTTTTGTAGTGCGGTTTGATGCTGGTACTGTACCGGTTGGTTATTTAGTCTTCTCAAGCGAAACTAGAAACTTGGGTGAAATCCAGGATCTGGCTCTTTTTAAAGTTCGACCGGCATTTGCCACTCTTCCTGGAGTTTCCTCACCTCCACCATTTGGCGGCAATCAACGCGCCATTGTGGTGTCTGTCAACTCTGACAAATTGCGCTCATACCATATGTCGCCGGACGAAGTTGTGCAGGCGATCAGCAGCGGCAATATCATCATTCCTGCTGGCAATGTGAGAACGGGAGATCTCAATAGAATCACGCCGATAAATTCTGTAGTCGGCGACATCAAAGATTTGCTCGACATACCTATTCGACAAGCTGCCGGTCCAACCGTCTACTTGAGAGATGTGGGAACGGTCAAAGACAGTACGGACATCCTGACCTGCTACGCCTTGATTAATGGGAAAAGGAGCGTTTACATACCGGTGACCAAACGCGCCGACGCCTCCACTGTCGATGTCGTCAATCGAGTCAAAGTGGAGTTGCCGAAGTTTCGTGCCCTTGTTCCTGAAGACATCAATATTAAGTTTGAATTCGATCAGTCGACATATGTTAAAGACTCGATTTTCGGTCTTGTTCTGGAAGGCGCTTTCGGGGCTCTGCTGACGGGTCTTATGGTTCTTCTCTTCTTGCGCGATTGGCGAAGCGCGCTCATTGTTGTCACCACTATTCCATTTGCTTTGCTCTCGGCGACGGTGGCGTTATGGTTGACAGGACAGACGATAAACATAATGACTCTTGGTGGTTTAGCCCTTGCAGTAGGCATCTTAGTAGATGAAGCAACTGTATCCATCGAAAATATTCACACCCATCTTGAGCGTGGACAGCCACTTTCGTGGGCGGTTTTGGAAGCCAGCCAGGAGACATTGATTCCCCGTCTATTGGCAATGATTTCTGTAATTGCTGTTTTTGCACCGTCGTTTCTGATGGTCGGCAGCACACGAGCCTTGTTCGTGCCATTGTCACTGGCAGTAGGCTTTTCAATGATTGCATCGTTCCTGCTTTCCAGCACTTTGGTTCCGATCATGTCCACATGGCTTATTCGAACGCACGCCCAGACGAATTCTCGCCTGACATTCTTCCATCGGGTGCAAAATAGATATGCAGATTTCCTCTCTAAGTTGATCAAATTGAATTGGTTGGTGGCTGTCTGCTACTTGGGAATAGCAACGCTCGTTATAGCTCTCATCTATCCGCATCTTGGTATGGAACTATTTCCAGCCGTCGATACCGGCCAATTTCAAGTTCGACTGCGCGCACCAACTGGTACTCGCGTGGAGCGAACAGAAGTGCTGACACTCAAGCTGCTCGATCTGATCAATCAAGTAGCAGGTGAGAACAACGTCGCAATCAGTCTGGCATTTGTTGGAACGGTGCCATCCAGTTATCCGATCAATACCATTTATCTTTGGACCAGTGGACCGCAGGAGGCAGTGCTTAGGGTCGCGCTTCGACCGCATTCGGGTATACATGTCGCAGAGCTGAAGGAGAAATTGCGCAAAGCAATTGCCAGCTCCATGCCAAGCGTAGCCGTCAGCTTTGAAGCAGGTGATATTGTCAGCCAAGTCATGAATTTTGGTGCGCCAACTCCGATTGAAGTAGCGATCAATGGCCCGAACTTCGAAGCCGACAAACAATTTGCCGCCAAAGTGCTCGCTGAAATGCAGAACATTGTAAGTCTCCGCGACATTCAGTACAGCCAGCCCCAGGACTATCCAACAATAGATGTCGCAGTCGACCGGCAGCGAAGTGGGCAGTTGGGAGTAACGGTAAACCAGATCGGGCGGTCACTTCTTGCCGCAACATCTTCAAGCCGGTTCTTCGTACCAAATTATTGGGCGGATTCTAAGACCGGTGTTGGCTATCAGGTTCAAGTAGAAATACCACAATCATCAATGAACTCAGTTGAAGAGGTCAGGCGCATACCGGCAATGACAAATGGAAATCTCCATCCGCTTGTGGGCGATGTTTCGCAAGTGAAGTATGGTGTCATGCCGGGTGAAATCGACCGCTACAATATGCAACGCATGATCACCATTTCGGCGAATGTCTCCGGTGAAGATTTGGGACGAGCAGCCAAACAGGTACAGGGTGCCATAGCGCGAGCCGGACGGCCACCACGAGGTGTGACGGTGTCCGTTCGAGGACAGATTCCTCCGATGCAAGATGCCTTTGTCGCGCTCTTTGCCGGATTGGGCGTGGCGGTGCTGGCGATTTTCCTTTTACTATCTGCCAATTTTCAATCCATGCGCCTGGCATTTGTGGTGCTTGCCACTGTCCCTGCTGTAATCAGTGGGATAGTACTTGTGTTGTTTTTAACTGGCACCACCTTGAACATTCAGTCTTTTATTGGTGCGATCATGGCAATCGGGGTCGGTGTAGCCAATACAATATTGTTGGTGACGTTTGCAGAATCTGCGCGCATGAGCGGAAAATCAGCCGCTGTGGCCGCGGTCGAGGGAGCTGCGAGCAGACTTCGTCCTATCCTCATGACCAGTATGGCAATGGTGGCAGGAATGGTGCCAATGGCGCTGGCACTTGCTGAAGGGGGCGACCAGACTGCTCCCTTGGGACGTGCTGTTATTGGAGGGTTGATTGCGTCAACTGTCGTTGTTCTGACGGTGATTCCATCGATCTTTGCAATGGTGCAGAACAAGGCAAGCCGCAAATCCTCATCTATTCATCCCCGTGAACTTGCTACCCCGACCGAAGGAGATCAGTAGTTGCAAATGATGTATAAACTGGGGCTTCGACACACATTTGCAGCATTTGCAATTACTTCTATCCTGGCCGGCTGCGGTACGCAGGACTCTGAGAAGAACGCAGAATCCGAAGCGGCAACAACAAAGGAGCGAACGGTCGTAACCACAGAAGTCATTTCGCAAAAACTGCAGCGCGAAGCACGGCTTCCTTCCGATCTTGTTGCTTACAGAGATGTCGGAATTTATCCGAAGATACCAGGATTTGTCGAATGGATCGGTGTTGATCGAGGTTCGAGCGTGAAGAAAGGACAGCTGTTGATACGAATGACCGCACCTGAGCTACCGGCTCAATCAAGGCAGGGTGTAGATGCAGCCACTGCTGCTAAAGACGAAAGCACTCAGGCTACCAATGAATTAGATGTCGTAAAACAACAATTCGCTGCCGCAGAGGCTAAAGCAAAAGCAAGCACGGATACTTATCAGCGGCTAAAGGGAGCTTCTGAATACCCAGGCATAATTGCCGGAAATGATCTGGAAATTGCACAAAAGACGGCCGAGGCAGATGCCGCCAATGTGCGCTCGCTGGACCGAAAATGCAAGTCGCTTCAGTCACAGCAAAAAGCAGCAGCTAACAAACATGAGGCAGCTCTTCAGGCAGCCAACGCAACTCAAGCGGTTGAGTCATATCTTAGATTAACCGCACCATTTGATGGAGTGATCACAGAACGAAATGTGCACGAAGGCAGTTTCGTCAATCCACCAACAAGCACGTCATCCCAACCGCTGTTGCGAATCAAAGAAATCACAATTCTTCGTCTGGTAGTACCAGTACCCGAGGCCGATGTGGGTGGAATTCTTCCTGGTGCCGTTGTGCGGTTTACAGTCTCCGCTTATCCAGGTGAATTTTTCACCGGAGTCGTACGGCGCATTGCTGACTCGGTCGATGTCAACACCCGAACAATGGCTGTGGAACTCGATGTCAGCAATCCGAGTAGACACCTCACTCCGGGAATGTTTGCTGAAGTGTTGTGGCCCATTCGCCGGAGTCTGCCTACTCTCTTTGTTCCGCAATCCGCTGTCGTTAAGACGACAGAGAAGACGTTCGTGATTCGAGTAAGAAACGACATCGCTGAATGGATAGACGTAAAACCAGGAATATCTTCTGACGACTTAATGGAGGTATTCGGAAACCTCGCTGAGAGCGATCAGATAATCGTCCGGGGAACTGATGAGTTGAGAGCTGGCACGCATGTAATTCCGCAGCAACAGACGACAACAAAGTCGCACAACTAATTTGAGAATCGTATGACAAACAAGGACCAACATCTCGACGAACCAGTGGGAATCGCACTCTACAACCTCGTAATCGGATCCCGGCGTTCGCTCTGATGCTATTCCATCAATGATCGCTGGCGCAACGATCCGAGCTTGCCTCGATGGCGTGATTCCCTCGAAGAATTATGTGTCCTATTGCCCAGTCTCACCGAGCAGTGACGGGATTGTCCGGCTGTTCCGGCACATATTCATTTTGGGAACATAATCCGAGTAATGCCTAAGTGGCTCCATGAGCGGCCCTAAACACTCCGGTGACTTTATCACTCTAGGCACCGGTCCTGGCTCGCGCACCATAACTAGGCGTATTTGCGGGACAATATATTTCAAATGCTGCTTTAGCGCCCTGCTGCCATTGGTCCTCCTTACCTGCCCCTTCTCTCTTTTACCAGCCGCCTTCTCTCCTTTGCCTAACGCCTTCTCTTTCGCTTCATTTCTATCCATGTCTGTTTACCTCTTGCTTTTACCCTGTTGCGGGAGCGCCGCGCACCCCCTGCAGCACTGCCGGCAAAGTCCGACCCGGGTCCCAAAAGTCAATGCTGCGCAGCACCCCCGAAGGGGGCTTGGCATTGAGTTTTGGGAGGTCGGGCTTAGGCTTATGTGCCGGGCAGGGAAGGAAGCAAGCGAACGCCTGTTACCCGCAATAGAAACCAGCGGGGCAGCACCTGTAATACAAAGCAAAAGCAGTGACGACAACGCCGCACACATATACGAAGCGGAAGGCTTCTACGGCTCTTTAATTAGCCTCCGAAGCCAGGGAGCTATCTATCCTAAACACTCAAAGATCTCGTAACTACCCGCTCCACCGCTTAATTCAATACCTGCTAGTTCTCACCAATCACATCTCTCTACAAAACAAAAATAGACCAACAGATAATGCTCAACTAAAAGAACACACAAACAGAAAGCCAAATAAAAGAGATAGCCGCTACGCGGACCTTCGCGGATTTATCCGCGCCCAAGCAGTCAAGCCCAAAGAGCAAAGCGTGGCTTGACTGCTTACTAACGCCATAATGACCGCGCACTGGCAGTAAGCGGAACGCTCAGCCCACTGGCAGTGGGCGCAGTTCCCCAGGACCGCTCAAGCTCTTACTAATCATCTGCAAAGAGAGGCGGGGGCTATGCCCCCGCCTTGACCCGTCAGAAGGTAGGGTACTTGTGAATGGTAGTCAGTGCCTTCATAAAAGTGGGGCTTTCGTGATAGCGGTTCTCGTCTAAAATCTCGATATTTTGTAGACAGAGGACAAAGCCGTTTTTGGTGTTGTCGAGCCGACCTTCAAGAAGAGCAATTTGTCTTGAATGTTTGAAGCTATTTAAGACCGTCTCTGCTACTTCGTTTCTAGCTGACACCTTTAGCACAAATGGGGTTTGGTCATCTTTGAAGGCAAGCGGCTCAGTGACTTCAACATCGAAATATACCCGCCCATCAATATCGGCAGGGAGGGGAGTTGAGGCAAGGCGAGCTATTGCGGTAAGTGAAGTGATCATGTCGTACTCCTTTTTGCTGTGAATCGGTGCCCCCCAAAGGACGCGAAATGCTGGGCTGACAAGGACGCGCAGCGCCCCGAAGGGGTTGCCTTGGCTGCCCAGCATTTTGTGTCAATCTCGCACCGGTGGTTCACAGCAGGAGTCGACTGACACTTCACAGCAATAGCCGCAAAGCCACTCCCCCACCCGCGTAAGATGGGCGTATCGATGAAGTCACTGAGCCGCCACCTCTTGACCATCCATTTGTGGAAGTCAGCTAGAAACGAGAGACGGTAAATCAAACAGAAAGACAATTGCCTGCCTGTCGGCTCGACAACTTCAAAGGCTTTGCCCTAAAGATGATAGAGCGCACGTAAGCCCCACAAAACAAAGGCACCAACAATCACAATCACCACTGACGGCAAATAGCGGAAATAGCACCCGCACTCTTCTTACGACCATCCAACTCAAGTCAAGCCCGAAGAGCGAAGCGTGGCTTGACTCCCACCACCTCGACACGGAGATAATAGAAAGCGTAAGCGATAGCGACAGTAAAAGAGAATGAAGAAAAGACAGAAAAGCAAAAAGAACCAACTCTTTATCGAGAACATTCTCGAACCACCCACGCTACGCTCCACCTCTTTTGCAAAAGCCTACCCAGAAGCAGCCAGGCAGTGGCACTACAAGAGAAACTGTGGCTTTGGACCAGAAGACTTCTCTCACGGCTCCACTGTGCGCTGCTGGTTTAAATGCCCTGCTGGCAAAGACCATATCTTCCAATCACCGCTCCACACAGTGGCAAGAGCATGGAAAGACGGTTCATGGAGCCAGGCTTGCCCCTTTTGCCGTGGAATAAAAACATCGATAACAAACAGCCTAGCTAGCCTCTATCCAGAACTTGTACCGCAGTGGATGACTAGAAAGAATGGCTGCAACCCAGAAGACATACCTCTAGGCTCAAGACTAAAAGCCTGGTGGAAATGCCAAAAGGGCCACACCTGGCAAGCCGTTGTTAGTAATAGGACGATAAACGACGCGGGCTGCCCAACCTGCAACCTGGGCACAACCACTGACCTTAGCGACTACCCAGAAGTTCTAAGACAGTTTGACCACAAGAAGAACAAAGGCATTGACCCCCACAAACTGTACTCCGGCAAAAAATACCACTGGAAATGCGACATTGACCCCACCCATGAAGGCTGGATCTCAGGCTTCTACCGCACCACAAAACGTAGCCGCTGCCCTAGCTGCACAAACCAGAGAGGCTCAAAAACAAACAACCTCAAACTAACCCACCCAGAGATAGCTAAAGAATGGGACAAAGAGAAAAACGGACCACTGAAACCAACCATGGTTACAGCAAATAGCAGTCAACGCGCCTTCTGGAAGTGCAAGATAGGTCCAGACCATGAATGGTCCACCAAGATACATGACCGCACAAGAGACCTGACACGCTGTCCCTTTTGCACCTTCAGAAAAACCTCAGTCACTAATGTGATAACCACACTAGCCCCACGCATAGCGGAAGACTGGCACCCCACTAAAAACGGCAAAGCCACACCAGACAAAGAACGTGTCCACTCCCGCACTAAACGCTGGTGGCTATGCTCAACCTGTGCATACGAATGGCAAGCAGAACCAGACAGACGCTACACCCGCTCAGCTGGCTGCCCACACTGCTACAACCCGTTGAAATACCCCTACAAACGCACGCGGAAGTAGTAGACATGACATGGTACGCCATTCAGTTCATCCGACCAGTCTAATTGCCAAGTCACATTCAAGCCTTGCGACTTTTCTTTCTTTGTTGTGCTAACTCTTGAAAATAGCCTGACTTGAGCTTCTTTGTCCAACATTCTGGACAGCCACTGCCATTAACCGTTCTGTTATTCACAGATGTCTCCCAAAGATGACGGGGATTAGTGGGGCATTTCCACCACACTTTAATACCAGCGTGAGCAGTCAGGTCTTTTGCTTTCAATTTGCCATTACGTGTAGGATGAAGCTCCTTAGCCACTTCTGGATAGAGAATATCGAGCCTGTTAGTTACGGACGGCAACCGGAAGGAACAAAACGGACAGCGCAGCGTGTCTGCTTTTTTTCTAAATGGCACAGCCCAACTGTGGTCTGGTCCCTTTGGACACTTCCACCAGACATCCATTGTTGTAGTTAGTCTGTGCGGATTCAGCCCATGATTTTTTGATTTGTCGAAGAGCTTCAGTACAGCTGGATAATCACTCAAATTAAGTAAGCGCCAATCTGGGCATTTAGGACAGTCCTTACCTCGAAATCTAGATTTAATTGTCGCTTTCCACTCATGGCCGCGATCACATTTCCAGACTACTGACTGCGAAGATTGGACAGTGAAGTCCTCTGGTGTCAATTCTCCATTTTTCTTTTGATGCCACTGCCTGGCGATATCTGGACGCACAGCGGCAAGACAAGTATCTGGGCAGACACGCCGACCAGAACAAAACGGACAATTCTGGTCCTTTAAGGTCCTACTCAGTATCCGCATTTCAAATATGTGTTTTCTATTCTCAGAGCACTGCCACCAAGCAATGATTTTCGAGCCATATGAAAAGTCTTCTGGGCCAAAGCCGCAGTTTTTAGGGTAGTACCACTCCGCTGCTTTCTCTGGATAGGACTTGTTTAGCGGTACTCCGCGCAAGTTATTTTGGTGTGGCTCAAGTATGGACTCGATTGGCACGCCACTTTCTCTAGAACAACTAAGTTTCTTCTTCATCACTTGCCACACCAAACCACCAATCACTATCAAGCCCAAACCGCCCACCCACAAAACGTCCTCCCTAATTAACCGCGCTGTGCTGCGCTGGCATGCAACACTTGCTCGTCCCATGCTGACAGTGGCGGTAGGCGAAGCTTGGCATAGCACAGGGTCAGCAAATCATGCTAACAAAGACAAGCCCTTGCTTTGTCCTCCTATCCTCAGGGAATAACAGAAGTGTTTTAAGTGGCTGGAGTACTTGCATGTCGGACGAGAAAGAAGACAAGGCAGAACAACGTCCACAAAAGCAGGCAGAGCAGTGGTTTAAAAGCCCTGACGTAGCTGACGCTCAAACAAGCAGCGCCAATCAGATAGCAAAAATAGAAAGCGCTAGAACAAACGCCAGCGACGGCTCACTCAGACGCTATGTCCCGCATGACCAGGAACAAAGCATCGAAATAGACTTCGGTGACAAAACAATCTCGCGCCAAAACAAACTAACAGAGCGCCAGGCACTACTAGCAAAAGCTGAACTACCTGAAAACTCCACAACTACTGAACTGGACTCAATTACAAAAGACCAGAATCTTCCAGGAGATAAAAGGGCTCTGGCTTCAAATCTCCAGGAGATGCGCACAGCATCAAAAGCACTCGGTCTAAATACGGACTCGCTGGACGCCTTTGTCAAAGAGTCCCTGGGCAAAGCTATAGAGACCACAAACTCAATCGAAGCTCCAGGCCTGTCTATAGGAGGACAGAAATACAGCCCTGATGAGCTATTAGCTTCTGCAAACATAACGCCAGAGGTGATGACTGATGCAACCAATTCAAAGGCGACACCTTCCAAAGAAACACCGCAACCACCAACCCCAACAGTCCTTCACGGCTCAGTCAGTCGCAATTTTCATTTACCGCCTGACCGCCAGAAGCCCAATGAACGAATAACCGGCACGGTAGAAGATCCAAACAAAGGCGCTCTAATTCACCCAGCCCCCGAACCCAATCTGCTAGACGGCGTCCATATCCATCCGCAGCCAGAAATAGATCCATGGGCAGATACATACATCCATCCCCTGCCAGAGCAGCCTAAAGACAAAGGCGCCCTGATTCACCCTGCACCTGAAGGCAGCATTCATGATGGTGTCTTAATCCATCCAGCTCCAGATCAAGACAGCATGACTACCGAAGTCTATTTCTCCAAACCAGAATCTGACAAATCTGACCAGCCTGGACAAGACAAGACGGAAGACGTAGAGAGAAGAAGACGGCCAAAACCAGACGCCCCAGATGAAGTTGTAGAAGCTCTAAAGAAAGAACTTCTGGAGATGGACCTGATCAAAGACGGCGAGATACCTAAAGAACGTGGGCAGGAGGCAGCAGAACTAATCAGATCAAGGCTGTGGGCGTATATAGAAGACCCAAACAGAAGAAACATAGCTCTGTTCATAGTTGAGAAGGACGGTCAACAGGGTGTTGTATTTGGTATAAGTGGAGAGCAAGGACCGGGCGCAAAACTACAAAAGGAAAGGCCTCTCAAGGGCAATAAGGCGGATGCTGAAAACAAGGCCATGAATGAGTTCCTTTTAGATTTAAGCCAGACGACCAAAACCGTATTCATCGCTGGTTATTCTGAGCAGGAACCCTGCGACTCCTGTGAGCAGTTATTTACAAATAGAGTTCCTGAGAAACTCAAGGAGAGAGGCGTTTCTTATCACATTGCAGAAACCTCATGGACATTTGAGACTGCACCAGAAAGAATTGAACACGCAAGAAAACAAATGCCCCAACCTGGTCGTCAGCGGAACAATCGATAAGAGAAGATAGCGAAAAGTGGAAATGAAAAACTGGGTTAAAAATCTCGCAGAGCGTTTCATTGAAACTGGCATTGCCACGCCAGAAAAGATTCTTGGTTGTACCGACGAAGAAGTTTTGGAAATCGAAAAATTCTACAATCTCAAGTTACCTGACGCATATAAAGAATATTTGCTCAAATTCGGTAAACGGAGCGGCGACTTTTTGAGAGAGTGCGAAATTTATTATCCGCATATTCTTGAAAATAGAGAAGCTGCTGAAACGCTTTTAGATGCAAATACTGACTACAAGCTGAAGCAGTCTGACTATGTTTTTATCGCCCGATATGGATGCCAGTTTTGGTTCTTCCAGACTGAGGACAGAAACCCCAATCCCCCAGTCCTTCGATATACAGAAGACAGCTTAAAGCCAATTTTGCTAGCAGAGTCCTTTACGGCTGCAATTGAAATGGTGGCTAACGAGTACTTTGAGAGAGAAAAGAATCCACTCTTAAACGAAGACAGTAAATTCTTCGACTAAGCGATCGGAGAATTGCTCAGATGAAACACTGGATAGACGATCTTGCAATCCGCTTCATCGAGATGGGCATCGCCACACCCGATACGATCTGCGGATGCTCAGAAGAAGAGCTTTTAGAGATTGAAAAGTTCTTCAATCTGAAGCTACCAGGAGTCTACAAAGACTACATGCGCAAGTTCGGCAAAGCAAGCGGCGCGTTTCTTGAAGAGTGTGGGATTTACTATCCTAATGTTCTAAGAAACAGAGAAAGAGCTGAAACACTGCTCTCAAACAATACTGACTACCGGCTGAAGCAGTCGGACTTTGTGTTTATAACGACATACGGATATCAGTTCTACTTCTTCGATACTGAAAGCGAAAGCCCGAATCCTCCAGTCTTCAGGTACACCGAAAACCGCTCAGCCCCCATGCGTCTGGCAGATTCATTTGAAGATGCCATCGAGATGGCCGCAGCAGAGTACTTCGAAGAAGCGAAATTTCCACTTCGGGAAGTGACGAGCAAATTCTCCGATTAATGGGCAATTAAACTGCAATTTCACACCTGCCATATGACGACGACCAGGCTGCGTCGGTCGGTAGCGACGAAACCGTGCCACTGATGCCGAGTCGGGGCGGTGGGTGGGCGAGTCAGCAGCCGCAGGCTGCGCCGTTTTTGCGCCGGTCTATTCCTCGCTGCGCCGCTCTTTTCAGTTTGCGCGGCTTTTTTGCGGCGGTAATGCGCCGGTCTGCGCCGCATTTTTCGCTGCTGCGCAGCAAAAAACATACACACAAAATAGCGCCTGGATATACACCGGGCGTCCGCCACATATCCAACGCGGACACCCACAACGTCCTGGGCGCTTGAGCCCAAGACGCCAGCCTGGTGCGGCTTCGGGGTTTCAAAATCGATCAGCGATTAATAACCCAATTCGCGGCGCGCGGCAATAACTTTTTCTTTTGAGTCGATAACGCGGAATTCGCAGTAATCATCACCTGGGTCATCGATATCAGTACCAAAGATTTCGACCCGGTCGACAGCCGACAGGTCGAGCTGGGTGGCATCGAGCTTTAAGGACTCAATGCAAAATCTGGTGGCGTCTTCGCCTCTTTTTGTGTCGTACAGGTGCATGGCATTTCCTCAGTCGAGCTATTTTACTAGAACGGGGCGGACTGGCCCAAAGGTGACAGCGTTCGTAGCCACCTCGGGCTAACGATCATTATCAAGCGGCCAATTGGCCACGCTGCCAAAAGCCCGATACCGCGGCACAACATACCTGAGCCTTCTGACCCCTGGCCTTTTACTTCTGCCACCTTTGCCAGCCTTACCAGCCCTCTCAGGCACCTTCCCAGAGCCTTTCCCAGCGTCCCTTGCCTTCATCATTGCCTTCCCTCCTGGCTGCGCGCGCACCCCATGCAGCAATGCCAGACACACGCCAGCCAGGGACCCTTTGTCCAGCCTCGATATGACCCAGAGGGCTTGGGCTGGACAAAAGGTGACGGCGTGTAGGCTTGTGTGCCGGGCATGGAAAGGAAGCAAGCAGCCAGGCAGCCAGAGAAACTAGCGGGGCAGGCTCTTAATGAAAGACGTTATTCAGTGGCGACTAATCTGCGGGCGCCGGCAGAAATTCTCGAGCTCTCATCCACCTATCGAGCTCACGGTAATGAGCAATAGCTTGCAAAATAGCCTGCTTAGAACAAGCAATACAACGCTCATGCTGCTCTTGATGCAACTCACTCACCAAGTCACAGGAATAAAGCCCGACCAAATCACAAAGCAAACTCTGCTCGATTGGGTTGATAAATCCCGCGCCACTAGCCATGGTGCTACCTCAGACAGGACAAATCCAGTCTAAAGAAAGATCAGGAAGTATCGAATGTGCGATAGCACAGAGTCAGCTAAAATATGGACCTTGCGTGCACGACTATCTGGAGATGAAAAATGGTAGAGACGGCGAAGAAACCTGAAATCACTAGAAGTCGAGTCGGAGCTTTGAAACGTGGAGTCATGCAGATTCTCTTGGGCTACCCGGACGGACTCCAAGCAAAGACTACACTTACTGAGCTATCCCAAATAGTCCCACCTACGGAATTTGAAGCTAGCGATTACCCCAACAGACCGGGCGACCGGCGTTATGAAAAAATTGTGCGATTCGCCAGCATCGATTTGGTCAAAGCCGGTTGGATGACCAAAACGAAAGGCAAATGGGCGGTTACAGAGGAAGGCAAAAAAGCCTTCGAGCAATTCAAAGATCCAGAAGAGTTTGAAAGAGAGTCATTTCGGCTCTTTAAGCAATGGCAGGCGTCTAAAGCGGATGCTCTAATGGAACTTGCTCAAGGACAACCAGAAGCTGCACTTGCTCTCGAAAGAGTAGTTGATGATGTAGGCACTGTTGTCGAAGCAGAGGAGATCGCTTGGTCCCAGATAGAAAAACACGTAAATCTCTTGAACGGCTATGACTTTCAGGAGCTTGTGAAGCATCTTCTAAAGGCGATGGATTACCACGTCTCGTGGGTGGCCCCAAAAGGCAAAGACGGCGGCGTCGACATTATGGCCCACTCGGACCCGCTTGGCACTTCGACTCCAAGGATAATGGTGCAGGTCAAAAGGCAAACCAATTCGGTAGATGCAAAAGATCTCCGATCCTTCCAGGCAGTTGTAGGGTCTCACGATGTGGGACTATTTGTCTGCTCTGGCGGCTTCACGAAGGAAGCGATTTCAGAAGCGAGAAAAAATCAGACTTGCCGCGTCACTCTGCTAAATCTCGAGCAGCTATTTGAGCAGTGGGTCAAACACTACGACAAAATCTCAGAAGAAGGCAAGCAATATCTGCCAATCAAGCCAATCTACTACTTGGACGGTGATAAGCCATGACCAACTTTGAAATTCAACGTCTAGTCAAAGAAATTGAAAACGATGCTTGCTCTTTGGGAGGAACAGGAGATTTTCCGGCAGTATTGCAAATCATCGTTATTGGCTCTATAGGCTTTATTCCACTCTACTTCCTGGCAATTTTCATCACCACAGACGTTCTCAAACTAACTGAAGGTATCTGGAAACTGACGGTCCCAACGGTTGTATACATTTACGGCTGTTCGATTGCGACTTTCATCATGAAAAGGTCTTATAAGAAAGCAATTACCAATAGATATGCCACCGACTCTCAATCGCGTGAATGCAAAAGTGAAGAATAGAAATCATTCAAAGAAGCTGGTGAAATTTGTATAGTTAATTAAAACCGTCCATGTTATTTAGAGGCAGGTAATGGCGTTAAACGAAGACCAAGTCAAGGAAATGATTTTCAGAATACTCTGCGCGGCCGAAGGCGCTAATTGGGAAATCTACAAAATAGAAAGGGGTTTGAACTATCCTGGCTCACTAATGATTGATGGGGATGTTGCATTCGAATTAACGACGAATGAAGAAAACGAAGCTGCTATGGAAGCCTTTGACCGTATGGAGAATGAACTTTACTTCGTTCGCTGGGTAGGGCATGTCCTAAAGCTAGTTGAAATTTGAGCGATCCCTCCCAGGCCTAAGCCTGCTAAAGTTTTGGTTACCACACTAAAACAATATGGAGAGACCGCATGAAGAGATCATCTAGTATCA
>Ga0075158_10000967_pt1 | contig 22511 bp, 18 predicted proteins | sample JI91814BDNA_FD_70968 | JGI IMG/M metagenome (GOLD analysis project Ga0075158, IMG submission 70968) | Wastewater effluent complex algal communities from Wisconsin, to seasonally profile nutrient transformation and Carbon sequestration -... | ecosystem: Engineered > WWTP > Effluent > Algae... | reverse complement strand
AACGAGTCTTGCGCGACCTAGCCTACGGCATACGGGTTAAACGATTGCGCCGTAGGCTAGGCCGCGCAGGAGTCGCCATGCTTGCGCATGCGAAACTAAGTTTGACTCAACCTCACTCGTGTTGTTAGCGAGTTTCGTGTGCCGTTGGAATCGATGGCAAAACGAGTACTGCGCGACCTAGCCTACGGCGTACGGGTTAAACGAAACCAAACACCACCCACAGTTACAACAGGCCTTCGGCGCGATACCAATGGATCGTCTGATTGAGACGTTCTTGCATCGGGAGAGGAAATCCAAAATTCAAATCTCGCAACGTTGATAATGGCGATACGGCCCAACTTGGTGCAGACGCTTCGCGGATCTTGTCGCGTGTTAAATTGCTCTTTCGTCCCCACAGCTTCATCCATAACTCGCTGCTTGTCGCAATACCATTGGCCACAAAGAGTGGAATCTTGATGTTGCGAATGCGTTTGATTCCAAGCGCGCGAGCGATGCGATTTCCAAACTCAGCAAGTGACGTTGGATCGGGTTCCGCCGCAAAATAATAGCCACGACCTTGAGTCGTTTCAGGGTCTCCCTGAACCGCCTGCCCATGTTCAGCTGCGCGGATCAAAATGTCGACTAAGTCATCGACATGGATCATCGAGAGCGATGGCGAAACATAGCCTGGGATTGGGTTCAACCGCAAGTGTTTGAGCGTACGGAATAGTTGAAGAAATTCCATATCTCGTTGACCGTAGACAGGTCCAGGACGAACAATGATGACCGGTAAGTTGCCACTCATTTCGCTGGCAACAATTTCGCCCGCTCGCTTGCTGAAACCATAGTTCGAGACCGGTGTGCAGGGATCTTCGGGTTTGCGGGCGACGCCTCTCTTGCCAGGTCCACTAGCGGCTACCGAACTCACCAAAACCAGTTTGGTTTTGCCACCGTTGTTCTTAGCTATGCTGTGTGCAACCGCTTGTGTTGCATCGCGATTGGATCGCATCAACTCACCCAGCGATGTGGCCGAAGTTTGAGCCGCACAATGAAAAACAACATCGACATCTCGCAACGCGTCATCAAGCTGCTCACCCGATTCGAGTCGGCACTTATGCACTTCAACTCGATCCGTATTCAGCCACTTGAGATTGCTGGATGGGCGGACAACGCCGCGAACTTTCCAGCCGCGCGACATAAGTGTGTCGCATAAATTCGAACCTACAAATCCGTTTGCACCGGTTACTGCTGCGAAGCCCGACATGTTTCCTCTTCCTGCTCAAAAAGGAAAATAGTCCAATGTTTAGTTAGTCCACCTTAAATCTAAGCAGATAATCCTTTAGCCACCGTCCCGTTAAACTCTGTGAATTATTCGCAACCTCAGCGACAGAGCCTTCGGCGATAATCTGACCTCCATCTGGTCCACCTGTAGGACCAAGATCGATCAAATAATCACAGACGCCTATCACATCAAGATTGTGTTCGATGACAACCACCGTGTTGCCTCGATCAACAAGCCCTTGTAATACCAGGATCAATTTTCGAATGTCTTCGAAATGCAACCCTGTGGTGGGCTCGTCGAGCAAGTAGAGCGTGCTCGCTGTTTGAGGGCGGGCAAGTTCACTTGCGAGTTTGATTCGTTGTGCTTCGCCACCGCTCAGTGTGGTGGATGGTTGACCTAGGGGTAGGTAACTCAATCCGACCTGAAGTAGGCAATCAAGCGTACGCCGAATCTTGGGAAGGTTTTCAAAAAATATCGCTGCCTCCTCGATCGACATTTCGAGAACTTCGGCGATATTTTTTTCCTTGAATCGGACTTGAAGTGTTTGCCTATTAAATCGCTTGCCCCCGCATTGTCCGCATAACACGACCAAGTCGGGCAGAAAGTTCATTTCGATACGTTCCCACCCTTGACCTTGACACTTTGGACAGCGTCCAGGACCCGAGTTGAAACTGAATCTTCCAGCGTCATAACCCCTATGTTTGGCATCGCGAGTAGTTGCGAAAACTTTGCGAATTTCATCGAAGAAACCAGCGTAAGTAGCAGGCGTACTGCGCGGTGAACGGCCGATCGGTTGTTGATCGATTTCAATGATACGATCGATCCATTCGGTACCGGTTAACTTGCGAAATTCACCCGGCCTTCGGGCAGCTTGGCCTATCGCTCTGAAAATGGCTGGCGACAAAGTTTCGTTGATCAACGAACTCTTGCCACTACCGCTCACACCCGTGATACCAACCAAACATCCCACAGGGATTTTTGCAGTGACATTCTTTAAATTGTTCCTAGCTGCCCCTTCAAGGACAAGCCACTTTCCGTCACGACTTTGTCGATTTTGCCGAGTAGGCATTCGACTCGAACCACTCAGGTATCCTCCAGTCAAGGAGCCAGTTTGTTGAGCTACCTCTTCCGGAGTTCCCATCGCAACGACCGTTCCTCCGTGTGCCCCTGCCCCTGGGCCCATATCGACTAATAAATCCGCTTGTCGCATTACTGCTTCATCATGTTCGACCACCACCAACGTGTTACCCATTTTTTGTAGTCGGCGCATGGCGTCGATGAGCCTTTGATTATCGTTGGGGTGTAAACCAATCGAGGGTTCGTCCAGCACATAGCACACTCCCACCAAACCGGTCCCAATGCAGCTCGCTAAACGCACGCGTTGCAGTTCGCCCCCGCTTAACGATTCGGAACTTCGATCGAGCGTCAGATATCCAACCCCGACTTCTTCGAGAAAGCTTAGACGTTGATCGATCTCTTGAATCAACGGTCTCGCGACTCGCTCAGCCACCGAATCGAACGTTAGTTGTTTGAGGAAAGGACGCAGCTGTTGGAAAGTTAAGCCACACACATGCTGAATGGACTCTCTGCCGATGCAAATCGCTAACGCCTCTCGCCGCAATCGACTCCCGTTACAGGTCGGACAAGTACGATAGGTAGAGAGCTTGCTTAACTCATCTTCGCTTTCAACCTCGCTCTTTAATTGCTGATAGGCAGCATTCAACCAACTGTCGCTCTCTTCGATCGCATCGTTCATCCATTTGCGAAGCGCCTTGGCAGGCCATTGATCTAGGATTTGCGTCCATTTCACATCGAGTGCTTCGAGATAGGGTATGAGCAGCTTTTTCCATTTCTTCTTTTCAGCTTCAGTTAGATCGTTCCAAAATGAAATTGCTCCATCGTTTAAGCTGAGTGCCAAGTTGGGAATGATTATCTCGGGATCAAGCGTTTTGAGTTGCCCAATACCATGACAATCAGGACAAGCTCCGTAAGGACTGTTAAAGCTAAAGGTACGTGGTTCCACTTCGGCATAACTGATTCCACAGCCTGAGCAGGCATATTTGGTGCTGATGGTAGTCTCCTGCCATGGTCCCTCGTTGGAACCGGGAGCTTGCCAAGTGGCTGTGACGATTCCGTCCGCTAGTTTAAGGGCGACCTTTAGGGACTCAGCTAGTCGTGTATCAACTCCCTCGCGCAACACGACCCGATCAACGACGGCTTCAATGGTGTGATTTTTGCGAGCGTCGAGTTTTGGTAACGACTCGATATCAAAGTTTTGTCCATCGATGCGGAGTCGATTCAAGCCAGCTTGCCGTATGGTCTCGAATACTTCTTCATGCAAACCTTTTCGGCCTCGCACCATCGGAGCCAGCACCATGAGCTTGGTGTTGGTGGGCAATTGAAGCCAATGAGTTACGATGGCATCGGGGAACTGTTGATGAATGGGGGTTCCGCATTGGTAACAGAAAATGGTCCCGGCACGGGCGAACAGAACACGCAAATAATCATAGATTTCAGTAATGGTGCCGACCGTACTCCGCGGGTTCGATGAGGGGGGCCGCTGGTCAATGCACATCGTTGGTTCGAGCCCATCGAGGGTATCGACGTCGGGGCGTTCGAGTTGATCGATGAACTGCCTGGCGTAAACCGACAGACTCTCGACATATTGGCGTTGACCTTCGGCAAAGATGGTATCGAAAGCCAACGAGCTTTTGCCACTGCCACTGACGCCAGTGATAACGGTCAGTTTTCCTCGGGGAATATCGATGTCGATGTTCTTGAGATTATGGGTTCGCGCACCTCGAATCCGGATCAGCTCTTTGGAAACTTGGGGCGAATAAGCCTGTGACATGGATTGTTCCGTTCTATCTTGTCTCGACTAGGCCTTCAAACCTGACGATCCTCTATCCCGCCGGATGCACTATTCTGGTACCATATACGGGTGGAAAGGTTTTGGAAATTGCCAATTCAACTGCAGGTTGTAGTTCGAGTGAGGGGCCAAGTGGGTCGCCACTATACATTCGTTGCCATACAAACCTGGCTTGAACACAACTCGATGGATCGATCGTATGTCTATAACGTCGCCGAATCTGAATTCCTACCCTGCTGCTTCCCCCGCCTCAGGCACTTATTCCTGGCATCAACGTGAACAAGCGTTGCTCGCCAGCTATGCGACGTTTAGCCGTCACCATGTTCAACGTGTCTACTCGGAAACGTTACATCCAACCCGTGGACCTTTTGAACGAGACCGAGATCGTGTCCTCCACTCCGCCGCTTTTCGAAGACTTAGCGGCAAAATGCAAGTTTTTACAGGCGAAATGGGGGATTATCATCGAACACGGTTAACCCACACCTTCGAAGTGGCCTCCATCGCACGCACGATTGGCCGCGCCCTCCGCTTAAACGAAGATCTGATCGAAGCTCTTGCCTTACTGCATGACATTGGACATCCACCTTTCGGCCATTGCGGTGAAGACGTCCTCAATGAATGTCTGCATGCTGCCGGCGGCTTCTCTCACAATAAGTTTGCGTTGACCTTAGTCGAAGAATTAGAAACGCGATATAGTTCCTATACCGGGCTCAATTTGACGGACACCGTTCTTAATGCCCAGAGATTTCGCGTCGCCAAAGACCCCGCGCACGTTCCTTGTTTAGAAGTACAAGTGGTCGATGCGGCCGACAGCATTGCTTACAACGCCCATGATGTGGACGATGCTCTCAAGCTTGGACTTATCGGCTGGCAAGCCTTGCGGACGATCGAAATCGTTAAGATGGCTGAATCGAGAGCTCGCCAAAATTCAATCGCTCCCATTCCCGCCGATCGTCAACGCCCTGCCCTGGTGCATGCTCTCATCGATTTGCAGGTACAGGACTTTATACGCACCGCCACCGAAAGACTCGAAACCTGCGATGGCCTCGATAGCCAAGCGGTGCGAGATATTGGTGTGCGAATCTCGCTATCAGAAAATGTTGCCCTGCAACGACGGCAATTAGAAGTCTTTCTCTTCGATCGCGTTTATCGCCATCCCCGCTTAATCGAAGTGAGAACACAAGCCGCTCAACAGCTACGCACTCTCTTTGAGCTCTTTCAAAAACACCCCGAACGTATGCCGCTTCGCTTTCAAGAGCGAGCCGCTCGCACTTCACTTCAGCAAGGTGTCGGCGAATACTTGGCGGGTATGACCGATCGCTTCTGTCGAGATCAATATCAAGCCATGGTCCATTTGGGCCAAGAGTCCGCAGCCGAATGGTAGTTGTCGCCGGAAGACAAATGGGGAAGTTATCCAATGCCCAGCAACATTGAAATCAAAGTTCGCTTGAAGAATCCCGACGAAACTTTCGCTGCAATCAAGCTGCGTTGTGTTGCCGAACCCCAAGAGATTTGCCAAGAAGATCATTTCTTCAACATCCCTTCTGGGCGACTCAAGCTGCGGCTATTGGCCGAAAACCATGGCGAATTGATCCAATATCATCGCTCGAACTCACCGGACCCTAAACCGAGCGACTACGAAATCTACACGACCACCAATCCGCGAAGTCTACTGAGTGTTTTGCAGAGGTCACTTCCAGAAGGCCCAGTGGTCAAGAAAAAACGCTTGTTGTTCCTAGATGGAAGAACCCGCGTTCATTTCGATCATGTCGTCGGACTCGGTTATTTCTTGGAACTGGAAGTTGTGCTCCGCGAGGCCGAAGATGTTGCCTGCGGATATCGCGACGCTGATGAGTGGATCAACTATTTGGGCATCAAGAAAGAGGACCTGATTGCGGTCGCTTATGCCGATCTTTTGCTTAACGATGCTTTATAAAGAACTTGCTTAGACGTCGTCAGCCGTCGTCAATCGGTGAGCGGTCGATCTACCGTTCGCGATTCATTGGCAACAATCGAGTCACTAGAGCGAACGTATAAAATCCACAAGCAAGCTACGGACAAGACAACGCTGACCGTCGTCCAACTTGCATCGTAGTGAAAGCCACCTTTTTCAAAGGTGACAAACAGATCTAGCCAGGCAGGCGACGTTTCGTTGGTCGCTGCGCGAGATAACAGGATCGATAGACTGTTATGGATCAGGTGCATTGCGATCGTGCACACGATGCCTCCTGTTCGCCAAGCTACCCAACCGAGAAGCATTCCCATAAACGTTGCCGAAATGGATTGTTGCAAGACACCGTGAGTTAAGCCAAAGAATAAAGCGGAAACCAGAATGGCTCGCAATACGCCGTTTTGACGGATAAGCCCACCGAAGATAAATCCACGGAAGGCGACCTCTTCACAAAACGCAGGCAATACGGCTAAGGTCAACAAGATCATCCAAAGCGGCGTATCTATGATCGCTTTGGTAATGCCCGAAGTCGCCTCTATCATAGCTGGCGAAAGTGGATAAACGGTGGTTACGGCAGTGCTAAACCACATTGCCAAAGGATGGAACGCGATGGCCAACAATACGCAAACGGCAAAGTCGATTGGCTTAGGTGCATTCACTCGCAAACTGGTCCGCACCGATTTGGTCAACATGATGGCCATCAATAGAGTTGGCGTCAGTATCAAGGCGAGCTGGCCAACGAGTACGGCTTTCGATAGTCCGGCAAAATCTGAAATCGGATCCGTCGAGGCGAGGCTGGCAAAGAATTTCACGACCAAAATAATGGCACCGCACAACATCGCTTCCATCACCGATGCTGTGAAATCGCGTTCTCGCCAAATCGATGTAATCCACATGCGTAGATCCCAACGTTCATTTTCGCGGAACATTACCGATTCGCTTTCAAACTGGCGAACTGCCCAACGAATCGCGAGCAAGCAGCAAGTGATCGTAACCACGGCCACGATCGGCAAATAACGAACCGCTTCTAGATATTGCCCTTCGACCAACGCCCGCGACAAGAGCACCATCCCAGTAACGGGCATCAAACTTGTACCCAATGAAAGTTCAATTCCCGGAAGCATTGGAATCATGACGAAGGGCAACATCATCAACAACAGAGGCATCAAATAGTACTGACCTTCTTTGGTGCTGCGCGCTAAGGCGGCAACCGCTAATGCCAAAGCACTGAAGAGTGAAGCCATGGGAATCAAAGCTAACGTTAACCAGCCGATGGCATAAATGGGAGGTGTGCCGAGCGATTCCGCAAGGCCACGCGCGCCCCCAGCAGCCAATTGATTGCTCAATAGCGAAGCAGTGAACTGCATACTTCCCAAATTGAGTAACGCCGTCATGCAGCTAAAGAAGATGACCGTCAGTAGTTTGCCCCACACGATTTCACGACGTCGAGCGGGACTGCTTAGCAGGGTTTCCAATGTGCCACGTTCTTTTTCACCGGCACATAAATCGACAGCGGGATAGAAGGCACCTGTGAGGGCCCAAATGAGCATGATAAAGGGCAAAATCTTCGACCAAACGATCGCGCGGCGGGTCGCTTCCGGAGCGACATCTACGGGCGCAATGTGCAATGGCCGAACTAGACGAGGATCAAATCCAGCCCCTTTTAGCTTCGTAGCAATCCATTCTTGTTGCCAGGCTTCGATGGCGACCTGCCAACGATTGTAGGCAATTTGCGATTGGTCGCGACTGCGGGTGAGGATCACTTCCAAGCCTCGATCCGATTCGTCGAGCAGACTCCCTTCGACCTTTTCACCCACTTGTGTTTGGGCTAATTGATCCATGTATTCACGGAATCTCGGCTTGAAGATCACGATGAGATCTTGGTCCCCTTTATTCAGCATATCAGTGGCTTGGGCTTGTAGCTTTTCATTGTCAAGCTCAGGCAATGCCGAAGATGAAATCTTTACTAACGGGGCGATGCTCTCAAGACCAACACGCGAATAGAGTTGTTCACCATCAACGAGGCGTGGCGACTCAGGAATGTTTTCGGAGCCAAGAATTTTGATTTGTACGGGATGCTCGCGCGAAAACTGCGCGACTTGCAGCATCAACATCCCCATCAACGGGTACAGCAGAATGGGAAGAATGGTGATCGTGAAAAGCGTACGACGATCTCGCAATTGGTCGCGCAGCTCTCGGGAAAAGATCAGCTTTACATGCTTCCAATTCATGAAGGATTTCCTCCTGCGGCAAGTTTCTCAGCTCGCTCGCGGTCGTAATTGGAGAGCATTTCAAAGAAGAGTTCTTCAAAGTCGTTTTGTTGGTGTCGTTCACTCAATTCGGGAAGCGTCCCTTCATCAAGGATGCAACCGCGATACAAGATGGCGACTCGATCACAAATGCGTTCTACTTCTCGCATGATGTGGGTTGAGAAGATCACGCATTTGCCTTCATCCCGCAATGAGGCGATGATTTTTAGCAATGAGCGTGCGACCATCACATCGAGGCCGACCGAGGCTTCGTCAAAGATCAATACGGGGGGATCATGGACCATGGCTCGCGCGATCGAAACTTTTTGTTTCATACCCGTCGACATTTTGGCGCCAGGTACATCGCGAATATCACCCATCGCCAGTTGTTGAAAGATCATTTCCATTCGATCTTTGAGGCGATCTTCGGGGATATCGTAGAGCTTGCCGAAATATTCGACCATTTCCCAGGCCGTCATTCGGTCGTAGATGGCTGTGTTGTTGCTCACAAAGCCGATGCTGCGGCGCACTTCGGCGGGATGAGTCATAACGTCGAACCCATTGATACGCACAAGGCCGCTGGATGGCCTGAGCACGGTGCTCAATATGCGCAGGGCTGTGGTCTTCCCTGCCCCGTTGGGTCCCAAAAGACCGAAAATCTCACCCGGCTGCGCGCGAAAACTGATGCCAGCCAGGGCGACAAATTCCCCTTTGGCAAGATCGGAATAGACCTTCTTCAGTTTTTCGACTTCGATCATCCGGTGGGATCGCTATACGAATATCCCATTGCTGGGAGTAGTATTATGGATGGGTAAGTTGCCGGACTAGAGTGAGGTTAGGTGGTCACCGCTCCGAGCAACAGACGATTCTATCATCCAATCAATACAGCCTGCTTAGAGGTCGCGCCCGCGCAACTTGGGTGAAAAGGCTGAATCGTCGCTCTTCTGCGGGACGCGGATCGATACAACCGTAATAACTGGCATTTGCGATTCGTTTAGCCCGTGTGCCGAAGGTTTTGATGTTGCGAGAATTGCATTTAGGGCCGGAGGCCCGGTACATCCTCTGCCGGTGCCGAGAGGCACCGGATTCGATAAATATAGGGATTTAAGCCCCGATAGGGGCGACACAATCCAGCGTGTGTCGCCCCTATCGGGGCTATCTATCTATAGTCGTTTACCAACCGTGGCTTAGCAGCCACGGCTAGGGTTGTACCGGCCTTTCAGGCCTAAATGCGCAACATCAAAAGCCGAAGGCTAGGCGTACTTCCGTTTGACTCTCGGTCGCGTTGGACCGCTGGCCCCTGTCCTGGTTCGTCACTTTCGTCTATTTCGTGGTTCCAATTCCACAGCAAACCAACAAAAACCTAGCCTCCGCTAGCGCTGCGGCTACGGGTTAAACGAAATAAATCTGCGTTTATGCAGTGGACTACAGTGTTACCAACTTGGGTGCTCGCGGATCTCGAAGGCGATTGGCTTCAATGGCTCGCTGTTCCAAAGCGGGATCGACCAATTGATAAAAAACGTCGCGTTGACGAGGTTCGTAGCCCAGTTCGCTGATGGCAGCTCGAATTTGATCTAACGTCAAATAATGAACGGTGCCGGCCTCGGCGACCACGTTCTCTTCGATCATCAAGCTACCCATGTCGTTTGCACCATACAGAAGTGCAAGCTGGCCAATCTTCAAGCCTTGAGTCACCCAGCTGCTTTGAATGTTGGGGATGTTGTCGAGATAGAGTCTCGAAATCGCTTGCGTTCGCAAATATTCAAAGCTACCGGCTGGAGGAACGTGACTCATGTCGGTGTGATCTGGTTGAAATGTCCAGCAAATGTACGCTTTGAATCCATGTGTTTCATCTTGCAGGACTCGCAAACGTTCAAGATGTTCTACTCGTTCTTCTAGTGTTTCCACGTGGCCGAACATCATCGTCGCTGAACTTGTCCCACCGAGCTGATGCCACACTCGCATCACGTTTAACCAATCATCCGTGAGAACTTTTCCACGTGTGATCTCTTTGCGAACACGATCGACCAAAATCTCCGCTCCACCACCAGGCAAGCTTCCCATGCCTGCCGCTTTGAGCCGTTGCAATACAGTCTCAAGTGGGAGTTTATTCACTTTGGTGAAGTGATAGATTTCCGGTGGGCTAAAACCATGGATATTGATCATTGGAAATTTTGATTTGATGTCTGAGAGCATCTCCTCGTACCAATCCAACTTGAACTGCGGATGCAAGCCTCCTTGCAGCAAGATCTGATTTCCACCGAGCTCAACTGTCTCGCCAACTTTGCTTAAAAGTTCTTCGCGCGACAGCACATAACCTTCGTCGCTTTTGGGAGTACGATAGAAGGCGCAGAAATCGCAGACCGCGGTGCAAACATTGGTATAGTTGATGTTGCGGTCGATGTTGTACGTTCGATACGACTCAGGGTGCATTCGGCGGCTTATTTCATCGGCCGCTTTTCCCAACGCAGTCAGGTCGCGACATTTCATCAACTCGCAGCCTTCTTCGTAGCTGATTCGTTCGCCAGCAACCGCTTTATCAATAATGCGTTGACTCATCTTACACTCTCTGCGTAACGGAAAGGAACACGACCAGCCGGAGCCAATCCTCGTCTCACGGCTGCTTCATAGAATTTTTCCAGGCCACTTCTCTGCTCAGGACCTAAATGGAAATGCAAGAACTCGCGGAAGTACCGCAAGCACATTTCATAACTCAATCCATAGGTTTCCGCTTCCCGTGCGGCAATTTGTTCTGCGATGTCTAAGCCGTGATCTCGGGCAGTGGATAACACATCCGCTAACTCGTGCAATTCAAGACCAGAACGAGCAACCCACATGGCAAACACACATGGATAGCCTGACCATTGCTTCCACTTTTGTCCAATATCCCAATTTGCCACCCAATCTCCTTCAATTGGTTTCATTGCACGATCACCAATGATGAGAATCGCGTCGGCGTGTGCTTGATGCCAATTTGCATCGATGGGAAGCGGCACTGTTTCTGGCTTAATGCCATAGTTTTCGTAGAGAAGTATTTGCGTCAGGGCAGCACTGGTTCGCGACCCTTCGTCGAGGGCGAGCGTTTTTACTTCAGCAGGTGGCACGCGGAACAACACTCGCACGCTCCAGACCGGCCCGAGGCTTGCAATACATGCATCGGAAATGATGGTGTAGTCCTGGCCGCGAAAAAACTCCACAGCGGGAATCAGAGCCACATCCAATTTTCCTGTGGCAAGCTGATCTGCCAAACGACTTGGCAGGTCAAAACTCAAGCGGATTGGCGACGAAGAACCCAGGACGTCTGTTCGATCGAGCCCTTCAACCAGCGGTTTGGTGTTCAGATAGGAAACAGCACCGATCCGCATTTTCCGATTTTCCCCAAAATTTCCCCGATTTCGCGCCTAAAGCAGCCCAAATTATAGCCTAGCGGCCTCGGTTGCTCTAGGTGCCAACGCATCCCCAAAAGCCCGCGTATTAGAGCTCGGACCGCATTTCACCTAAGAAATTAACGGGTATTTGGAAAGGAATTTGTCCGCTGCTTCGATGAGGGCTTCGGGAAGTTCTGTCCGCCACAGTCCGGGGAGCGGCGCGGCAACTTGAACGACCTTCGCGTTTTGCGGGTTTCGGAATTGTACGACGGCCGAATGCAATGCCAAAGAAGTTCTCTCACCACGGCAATCGACTTCACCCCATTGTCGGTCATCTCCATAACACCAGTCTCCTACGACTGTATGACCACGGCTTGCCGCCTGTATGCGGATTTGATGCATGCGACCCGTTTTTAATTCGATGTCCAATAAAGATATTCCATCAACGCTTGCCAAAACGGAGTAGTCGAGTACCGCATTTTTGGCTCCCTCGGTATCTTCTGTGGTAATCTCAGCCACAGGCCTTTCGGGAATCTTGCGAACAAAATCGAGCCAAGTCCCTGACGACTCAGAAGGGATTCCACGCACAGCGGCCAGATATCGCTTCTGAACCTTGCGACTATGGAACTGTTCCCCTAAGCGTTGCAGAGCGCGTTGATTTCGCGCTACGATCAACGTCCCCGATGTACCACGATCTAGCCGATGCGGTAACCCGACAAATGGTACCGCAGGAGAATCCGGATTCTTCCATTGCTCTCGCAATACCGTTTCAACGCTTTCAATCCCATTGGCGGCCTGCGTAAACAGCCCTGACGGTTTATCAATCACCGCAAAAAAAGAGTCGATTAAAAGAATTGGGATCGATGTCATGGTTATACTAAGAAAAAAACGAGGAACCCCGGCCACGTACAACCACAATCGTAGTTGACTAAAATTTAGGGTTCCTCGCCTAAGTTGTATTTTGTACCTCTTGCTTCGAAGAGGTCAAGTAGAGAGTGATTTGGTCTTGGCATGAGCGAGATACCTTACAGTGAGTTACGCTACCAGTTTGTGACCGGCAAGCTGGCCGCTGCCGCAACCAAAGACATCGTGGCTTCACTCCAAAAAGATTTTGGCTTCGCTTGTTACGTCGATGTACTTCCCATCACAGTGGCCGCATTGATCACACCTAAGTGGTTGCAGCGAAACTTAACCCTGCGAGACGATGTCGACTACATTGTCTTGCCAGGTTACCTCGAAGCCGTTCTCGACGATATCAAGAAGTTTCTTCCAGATATTGCTGACAAGTTCATCTGCGGTCCTAAAGATGTCCGGAACCTTCCGCAACTCTTCGGCAGGAAGAAACTCACGTTAGATCATTATGGCGATTACAACATCAAGATCTTGGCAGAGATCAATCATGCACCGCGCTATGACATCAAGAGCCTGATTGAGACGGCTAAACGCTTGAAGCAGTCGGGGGCCGACATCATCGATATCGGTTGTGATCCCAATTCGCGCTGGAATAACATCGGAGATGCATTTCGCGCGCTCCGAGCCGAAGGTTTTAATCTCTCCGTAGACAGCTTCGATGCATGGGAAGTCCAACGAGCTTGTGATGCTGGAGCCGAACTCGTTTTGAGCGTCAATAGCTCGAACATCGAAGCAAGTTTAGATTGGGGGAAAGAAGTTGTCTTGATTCCAGATCAAATTGGAACTTTGGAAGGGCTAGAGGAAAACATCGAGTGGTTGGTTCGTTACAACGCTATGTTTCGAATCGACCCCATTCTTGAGCCACTGGGGTGTGGATTCGCTGCCTCCTTAGATCGTTATCAAGCAGCTCGCCGTCGCTGGCCCGATGTACCGATGTTGATGGGAATTGGAAACATCACCGAACTTACCGATTGCGATAGTGCGGGGATCAATGTTTTGTTGCTGGGGATATGTCAGGAACTCAAGATCCATAGCGTATTAACGACGCAAGTGATCAATTGGGCGAGCACATCGGTCGAAGAATGCCATTTGGCACGCATGTTGGTTCATTACGCCGAAACCAATGGCGTCCCACCAAAACATCTTGAACCGAATTTGGTCATGCTTCGTGATCCCAAATTGAATCGATTTTCGAGCCAAGTACTGGAACAATTGGCAAGTAGTATTCGCGACAACAACTATCGGATCTTTGCTCAAGAGGGAGAAATTCATGTGCTAAGTGCCCAACTCCACTTGCACCATTCTGACCCCTATGAGCTAATGGAAATGCTCATGAAGCAGCCTCAAGTCACCAATATCGACGCGAGCCATGCCTTCTACCTGGGCTTTGAAATGTCCAAGGCTCATACAGCCCTAACACTGAACAAACAGTACGAACAGGACGAGGCGTTGAATTGGGGCTTTCTCACCCGCCCCGAAAAGCACCATCGGCTAAGTCGTACTGGCCGTTCGATCGATAACCCGCCATCTGAAAAAACAGAATCGTAGCTCGAATGCTTCCCCTGGTACAACGACTTGAGCGAGTTCCCGACGTTACGCATGCGTTGCGAGCGTTCAGTACGCTGCCACGAGTCTGCTTGCTGGAAAGTGCGAAAGTTTTACCCGAACTGGGGCGTTATTCTTTCTTGATGGCAGATCCGTTTGCTGTCTCAGCTTGCAACGCGATCGATGCAGATCCCTTTGCGGAAGCCGAATCGCTATTGCAAAAGTACACGGCCAAAACCATCGAAGGCTTGCCACCTTTTCAAGGTGGTGCTGCCGGGGTTTTGAGCTATGAGTTGGGTGGGTGTTTTGAAAAGATACCCGTTGCGAAACATAACGAGTTTCCCATCCCCCTGCTCTCTTTAGGCTTTTATGACGTGGTCTTGGTTTGGGATCATATCTCAGAAGAAGCTTGGCTCATTTCACATGGATGGCCAGAAACGACAGAAGATGCCAGAGTCAAACGCGCTGCTGAGAGATTAAGAAACTTCCAAACACTGCTCGAAACCGAAGCCAGCAAACCAGTCGCATCGACTCCAGTCAGTTCGACCACCGCAACCAAGACTACAAATTTCGACAACCATTTCCCAACTCCGTGGAGTGGCAACTTTTCTTCTGCGGGATATCGTCAGGCGATCCAAAAAGCGATTGAATACATTTACGCAGGCGACATCTTTCAAGTCAATTTATCGCAACGGTGGATTCACCCCGCAGTGTGCTCATCGCTCGAATTGTACCTGGAACTGCGAGCAGTCAACCCCGCGCCTTTTGCAGCCTACATCGAAATGGACGGCACTGAGATCCTCAGCGCATCGCCAGAACGATTTCTACGAATGCGCGATCGGCACATCGAGACGCGACCTATCAAAGGGACGCGTTTGCGCAGCCCACATCCACTGGTCGATCTGTGGGTCGGAGATAGTTTGACAGAGAGCCGTAAAGATCGAGCTGAGAATTTGATGATTGTCGACTTGCTCAGGAATGATCTGTCGCGGGTCTGCGATATTGAATCGGTGCGTGTCACCCAATTATGTGGAGTCGAACGCTATCAGTATGTGGTGCATCTAGTGAGCGCCGTCGAAGGTATCTTGGCAAACGACGTACCTGCGTTCGATTTGCTGCGAGCCACGTTTCCTGGTGGCTCAATTACTGGAGCTCCCAAAGTTCGCGCTATGGAGATCATTGCAGAGCTTGAGCCCACCACACGCGGAGCCTATTGTGGTTGCATTGGCTACGTAGGTTTTGATGGAACTATGGATTGGAATATCGCCATCCGGACCATCACCGCCCAAGAAGGTTGGTGGCAAGTGCAAGCCGGGGGTGGCATCGTGGCCGATAGCGACCCAAGTTCGGAAGAAGCTGAAACATGGCACAAAGCCCAAGGTTTAGTGCGTGCGATCGACCTGGTAAATCATAGGCATCGCCACGCATGATACTCATCATCGACAACTACGATAGCTTCGTCTTCAACATCGATCGTTACCTGCGACGACTCGGCCAACAAACCGAGGTTGTACGCAATGATCGAATCAGCTCCGCTGAGATTTTAGCGCGTGGCTACACTGCTATTGTCATTTCCCCCGGACCTCAAACGCCTAACGAAGCGGGCAATACGTTATCCATTATCAATGATTGCAGTCGCATTCCGATCCTAGGAGTTTGCTTGGGGCATCAAGCTATTGGACAAGCGTTTGGCGGCCAAGTCGTTCGCGCCCCACGCCCCATTCATGGACAAACAAGCCAGATCGACCATAACGCCACGGGTATCTTTGAAGGGATACCCAATCCCATGCAAGTCGCTCGATATCATTCGTTGGTGGTCGATAGTCAATTATTGCCCCACGATCTCGAAGTACTAGCTACTTGCGAACCGAACCTTGTTATGGCCGTCAAACATCGAAAGTTGCCGATATGGGGAGTACAATTCCATCCGGAATCGATCATGACCATAGGTGGTTTTCGTTTGTTGGCCAACTTTCTTACGCTCACCCAGCACACCGTAAAATTGCCGATTCCCGAAAGTGATTTTGTGGGCGACGTCGGGCAGCGTGAAGAAAATGAGGATGGAGAGATTTGGGAGAAAATTAGGTGGGAGTGAGACAGTTTTCAGTTTTCAGTGATTCAGTGATTCAGCTTTCAGTTTTCAGTGATTCAGTCTGTCCCACTGAATCACTGAAAACTGAACCACTGAAAACTATAAAGGTTTTCCCATGCCCTTGGTGATTGAAGGAATATTGGCGACCGAACATGAAGATGGTTCGTTGCATTATGCGCCGATGGGACCTGTGGTGAATCGAGATCTCACTCACTGGACACTCAAGCCATTTCAAACTTCAACCACCTTTCGCAACCTGCAACGAACACGACGGGGCGTGTTTCATGTCACGGACGATTGTTACCTCTTAGCGGCAGCCGCCATTGGGATCAAAGTGGATGTGGACGCCCAGCGTGTACCGGACTTAGGCTGGATTTTGGATGATGCGTGCCATTGGTATGCGTTGAGATTTGATGAATTAGATGTGTCGCAAGATAGGGCAGTAGCCACCGGGACCGTCATCCGTCAGAATAGTAGCCGACCATTTTGGGGTTGGAATCGAGGGAAACATGCGGTTTTGGAAGCCGCCATTCTGGCGACGCGAAAACATATACTAACTCGCGACCAAATCGTCCAAGAATGGAATTGGCTCGTGATTCGCGTCGAAAAAACCGGCGGAGACCAAGAACACCGCGCCATGAAAATGTTAGCTGACTTTTTGGAATTACCGTACACGCTACCGCTTGGGTAAACGGGTGATGAGGCTCGTGTGTTATGTGGAAAATCACCACTGGATCGCGTTTGCATTGCGGACTGCTCGAAACAGCACCAGGCCATCCCTTTCGCTTTGGTGGAATTGGGATGATGGTTGACTCCCCGTCAGTGATCGCCGTGTTGCGACGCGGACCAAAGGGAGCTGGCATCGAAGTGCAAGGGAGTCAACTTCGCGAACGCCTCGAAAAACAAATATCACTAGCCAACGCGTTGAATTTCTATGTCGATCCGGCAGGTGGCAATCTCGAACTGGCACAAATTCCTCGTCAGCACGCAGGTTTTGGAACCGGAACACAACTTGCTTGTGCTGCAGCTTCGTTAATCAAAGCCCAATGGATGCATACGACCCCTAACGGATCTTTAGGACATCACGCCAACGGATCGGTACCATTGGATCAAATTTGGGAAAGCGCAACGGAGCTCATTCAATGGAGTGGACGCGGCAAACGGTCGACCATCGGTGCATTCGGTTTTCTTCAAGGTGGCTTGATTGTCGATCAAGGACATAACGATCAGGGCTATGGGCAGTTGGGCCAAAGACTGGAGCAGTTAGATTCGTTGCGGGTCGTTTTGGCCACCCCTCATCAAATCGCGACAGTCAGTGGTGGGGAAGAAGATCGGATGATGGCCGAAGTCGCTTCAAAACCTAATCCACATCGCCATGAAATGTGGGAATTGATTTGCCAAGTGATTATCCCCGCCGCTCAGCAACGACAATGGGACGTTTTCGGTACCGCTCTACATGAATATGGAAAACTTGCTGGCGTTCAATTTGCCCCAATACAAGGTGGCATCTATCGAAACGATCAAGTTGCCGAATTAGTTTCGCGCATGCAACGGTTGGGGTTAGGTGGCGTCTGTCAAAGCAGCTGGGGCCCGACAGTATTCGGCTTAACCGAAGATGACGAACGAGCAACCCGCACAGCCAATCAACTTACAGAATACTACAACGGCGATGTCAGCATTCAAGTCACGCGAGTTCGCAACCACGGAGCGACATTGGAATTGTTTTCGTAAACCAACCTCGCTCCGGCTGTTTTCATAAAGTGCGTTAGCCGAGTGTTGTTGCCTTCTTCATTTTCTCTAGCCCCGTCTTTGCTACTTCCAACGCATCCTGCTTCCAGTATTCGGGATTAAAGAGCTCGAGAGACAAAACACCCGCGAACCCAGACGCTCGCAAATGTTGGAAGATATAGCCCAGCGGTGCAACTCCATCGGTTGGATAGACTCGATGAGAATCGTTGATGGTCGCCAAGGGTGGATCGGCTGGGTAATCGTTCATGTGGAAGACATGAATCTTCGTGCCAGACAAAAACGGTAACGAGCAAAAATCGTTTCCACCTTTATAAAGATGGTAGACGTCAGGCAGTATGCAAGCCTCGGGATGAGCCGCTTCGGTGGCGACAAACAGCACCTCAGACAGCTTATGCAAATTTTTCGAAAAGCCCCAAACTTCGAGCTGTGGAGCAACTTCAAATTGGGTACCTAGTTCACACAGTACGCGATAACGTTCCGCTGCAGCGCGGAGGTCGAGTCCAGGTTTATCGGTGGCACCGGCCGGTGGAGCTGCGATGCGTCGGCCACCTAAGGAGCGAACCACTTCCATATCGCGACGAGCAGCTTCGAGACCTTTGCGTCGAGCTTCTTCGTCATCGACGATCCATTGTGCGAACGCGATGGCGCTTTCAACTTGCAAGCCTTCTGAAGATAGGACACGACGTAATTCGTCGAGCTTGCCGCCTGATTTCAGATATTCTTCGACATCATTCAACCAAATCTCGATTCCGTCGTAACCTGCTTGGGCGGCGACTTTAATTTGCTCGACGATTCCGAGTTTTTGTCCTCGGATGGTACTGGTGTTGAGGCAATAACGGAAGGCAGGGTTAGTTGACACGGCTGGAGGCTCCGCCTGTACGAGAAGAGGTGTGGACCCGATAACACCAGCTGCGGCAAACGTTGCACCAGAGGTAGCAAGGAACTGTCGACGAGAAAAACTGGAATCGCTCATAGGTGGGTTTCTAGGTCTCAGGGCAAGGGAATGGATCGTAGCAAGTTTGATCGAATTTTGCCCATGAATCAATGCCCTATAGCAAGATGCTATGTTTTCGGCCGTTGCCGCAGCGACTTCGTTTAGCCCGTGTGCCGATATGTTTGTATGTTGCGCATTTAGGCCTGAAAGGCCGGTACCCCCCTAGCCGTGGCTGATAAGCCACGGTTGTTAAACCATTAGTGATGGCAAGCCCCGAAGGGGTGATACACTCCAGCGTGTGTCGCCACATTTCGGTGCTTAAATCCCTGTATCTTTCGAATCCAGTGCCTCTCGGCACCGGCAGAGGATGTGCCGGGCCTTCGGCCCTAAATGCACTTCGCGCAACATCAAAAGCCGTTGGCCTAGGCTATCGGCACACGGGCTAAACGAACGATGCAGCCTGACCGCTACTACTGAATAGCTCTCATATATCGCACTCGTCGACGCCTTTCCCTTTTCCGGTCTTTGGTGCTTTTCGCGGTTCAGATTCCGCTTGCGACGCCCGACACAAGCAGATCCATAGCATTGTTACAATCCCGCCAAGCGAATCGCCTGCTTTTTAAACGGCATTCCAACGAGATCCTCCCAGGCTGCTTGCAATCGATACAAGACAGAATGGTTTGTTACTTCGGGTAACGACACGCCATCGAGCGACCGGGCTCCCCAAATTCCACCGTTCGTACCGGTTAGAATTATTTCGCGTGCCGATCGAAACATCTCGCTAGAGATATCTTCGAGTCGAACGTTGATGCCGAGTTGTGCAGCTAAGGAAAGGGATAATTCTAACGAAATCCCAGGGAGTACATCTTCACGGCGTGGGGCCAAGATATCCCCTTGGGAGTTTACCATCATCACATTCGCAAAAGATGTTTCGGTAACCTGACCTTTAGTACCGAGCATCACAGCTCCCGCATGTGGCCCCGCTTGAGCGGCTTGTTGGTCTGCCAAATAATAATGCAAACGACTGCGTGTTTTGATGTGCACTGGCCAACATTCATTCGGAACGTTGCGGATCGTGGCGGTCACGAGATCTTGGCCATGCAGATACCACTGAGCCAAGCGTTTCCAGGGCAACTCGGATGCGTGTACAATGCGAGTTGGTTCGGTGCCATGAACGCGTCCCGGTGTTGCCAAGATAACTAGGCCAATATCATTACCATCGCCAACGGCTTCCAGCGCAGAGGCCGCAACTTTCTCGCATGTTTCGTGGAGATCAAAATTGGCCCAACGATTCCATGAGATACCAACCGCTTGAACGGAATCTTGCAGTCGAGCAATATGGCGTGGCAACTGAAAGAGTTTACCGCCATAGGTTCGCACTCGTTCCACTAACATTACACCTTGCAACACACCCCAATCGTCCAGAGGAAGACTGGTTTCTTGATTGGTAACCCAACGTCCGTCGAGAAAGGCCAAGCAATCGTGCATGCTGCGGTTAGTTGGCAGATTCATTCGCGGCTTCAGGGTTGTTTGATGCATGTAGTTCGTTCCAATCATTCCACAAAACATGGTCCATTAAGTGTACCGTGCAGGAGCATTCGCGATAGTAGCTTCGTTCGTCATGCGATCTGCCTAAATCGCTGCGACAATCGAATTGTCGCAATCGCAAACTGCTTGGAGCTGCGACGGCAGTCCCTTCTGCAGGTGGTAGGTTGAGCCAATTGCGAGGCAACACAATCCCAGCGACGCCTGCGGCAGTAGCACGAGATGAGGAAGAGATTAGGTGATACCGTCGCAAGATCGGATCATTCGAGTTGTATAAATTGACAAGTGAAGAAATGGCTTGCGAAGCGTTTTGGTGACGCCCCCCTTGGAGCAACCATCCACGATCGATGGCAGCAGCCATCAAACTCACCCGGATTTCATTGGGATAGGTTCCCTCATTGAGAGTTCGGCCGCACAATGTGCCTCCGCCGAGAGCATGCAATGAACCAGTGACAGCGCGGGCTCCATAACTGAAGCCAATGATACCGAGCGGCTTTTCTTGTGGAAATTGTTGCAACAACGTTCCAAGATATAAGCCTTGGACTTCGGCGACGACCGCGTTTTCGCGAATGTCCGCCAAAGCTCGTTTTTCACGAGTGCTGGGCCAACTGAAAATCGTTAATCGAAATGGAAAGTGGGCGCGCTGGGCCAAATAGCGGCTAATCAACAGGCCGCGATCACGAGTCGAGTCGGCTGGCATCCAGTTGCCATGCACATAGACGATATTGTGCAAGCTGTTACTTGCCACATTACCATCGTTAATCTTCTCATCACCACGAACTGATGCCAGGTACTGCTCAATTGACGATTCGATCCAACCGCAACTTGGCAGCCAGCGCGTCACTCGATACTTCGTTACATCCAACGGCGCCACCCAACCACTTTGTGGCAATTGACGCGTGCTAATCTCCCAAACTTCCGCTGCTTCACATTCTGTATTGCAAGAGATAGCCGATGCATCATATTGGAGTTCTTGCTGCAAACTATCTGTCAACGCCACATCTTCCCCCATTTCCATGGCAGCGATATCGCTAGCCATGATGGAGGTTGATGTAAGGATGTTCGGCAACACTGCCATACATAACAAACTGAAGGCGATCCATTTATAGATCGAGTTGCTAGGTACAGCGTTCAGGAAAAAAATTCGATCGAACAAGTGGTTCAATCGCAATTCAATACATTTCCAAATGTGTTGAAAGGTGGCCGCAGCAATCATGGTAACCGCGTTACTTCTAGTGGTGTGTGGGAAGGTGATAACTTAATGCCGCGAGTGCTTAGGCGGGATGATCATCATGATCGCTACAATCCCATCTTGGAAACGTAGCTGAGCCACTCGCTGGTCTGTCCATGCACCATTTTGTTATCAGTCAACGAACCTGTTGACAGTCAACTCTACCACCTTTTCCGATTGCGTGATGATTTTTGGCAACATCAAAGTTGAAAATTTTACACACGTTTCGTTTGCACAACGTTTGTCGTGGCGTAGAGTTGTTCGGCTGGGTATAGACCCTGCCGGTTGTACAGTTTATGTTTTCGGGGGGTTCTACGATGAGAAAGTTGTCTTTGCTTGCTGCTTTGATCGCAGTCAGCACAACGGGTTGCAATTTGATTCCACTACCATCCTGTTTCAATCGCGGCGATTCATGCCCAGCTATGGGTTGCAGCGCTGAAATGGGTATGCCGATGTACGATGGCTGCACAGATTGTGCTCCAGCATCAAGCTACGGTGTTCCCAGCTATCCAATGCCAGAAGCACCAGTAACGACCACACCAAGTGGTATTGGTGCTCCAACAGGTGGTTTCCCTGCGAACCCATAAGCAAATATTTACTTGAGGGCTGGCGGGGGTTAGTGATTCAGTGATTCAGTGATTCAGTGATTCAGTGATTCAGTGTTTCAGTGTTTCAGTGATTCAGTGTTTCAGTGTTTCAGTGTTTCAGTGTTTCAGGAGGCTGTTGGATTCACTCAACCAATGGCGTAGGGGAACATGAAGTACTGAGAATCCTAGAATCATTGGGATTTGTGCCAGCGATATCG
>Ga0075158_10000964_pt1 | contig 22530 bp, 14 predicted proteins | sample JI91814BDNA_FD_70968 | JGI IMG/M metagenome (GOLD analysis project Ga0075158, IMG submission 70968) | Wastewater effluent complex algal communities from Wisconsin, to seasonally profile nutrient transformation and Carbon sequestration -... | ecosystem: Engineered > WWTP > Effluent > Algae... | reverse complement strand
AATATTAAAATAAATAAATATAATATTAAAAAATATTAAAATAAATAAATATAATATTAAAAAATATTTATTTATTTTTTAATAAAAGAAAAAGAAAAGAAATTAAAATAAAGAAAAGAAAAAGAAAAGATTTTTTACTAAAATTTTGCAACATACACAATTTTTTGACGACGATGACGATTTGCAAAATTTTAACATTTTTTAACAATCGTGGTATATTTTATTACGATTTATGCTTGATTAGAAATAATAAAATAACCAATTAATTCATTAAAAAAGAAAATTTATTCCCCGTTAGAACAATTTGATGTTATTACTATTATAAATTTTTGTATTTTTGGTCTTGATATTTCTTTTTTAAATATTTTATTACCTTTAGTTTTAACGAATATTTTACTTTTTCTTATTTTTAATTTATTTAATTTGAATATGAAGTTAATTCCAAATAGTTATCAATTTTTATTAGAAAATTTATATACTGTTATTTTTAATATAATTAAAGCTCAAACAGGACATAAAGGTTTTATTTATTTGCCTATAATTTTAAGTTTATTTTTATTTATATTAATAACAAATTTAATAAGCTTAACTCCTTTTGGTATTGCACTAACCAGTCATATAATTTTAATAATTTTTTTATCTTTTACTATATGTTCTTCTATTTTTTTAATTGGTTTATTAAACCATCAATTACATTTCTTAAAACTTTTTATACCAGAATGTCCTTTTATTTTATTATTTTTATTAATACCTATTGAAATATTTTCATATACTATAAGAGCTTTTAGTTTAGCTATTCGATTAAGTGCAAATATTATGGCAGGTCATACTTTGGTTTTTATTATTTCAAGTTTTATTTTAAATATAACTAATATGAAAATTTGATTTTTTTTTTTAGGTCTAATAATATTATTTGCTGTTTTATTATTAGAATTAGGCGTTGCTTTTTTACAAGCATACGTTTTTACGATTTTAGTTTGTATTTATTTGAATGATTCTTTAAAAACTCCGGGCCAACATTAATTATTTATGATATTAAAATTATTATAAGGGTGTAGCATAATTGGTCAATGCGTTTGTTTTGGGTATAAAAGATTGCTGGTTCAAGTCCGGCCACCCTGAGTAAAAAAAAAATAAAATACATGTTTAATTATATAGATAATAATATAAAAAAATATTACAGCTTTTTAATTAAAAATTATAAATGTCACAATAAAAGAGAGTATAATCCTGGCTCGGTTGGAAGGCTTGGAGCCTGTTTAATACATGCAAGCTTGCTCAAATTATTTTTTTGATGGCATACAGGTGAGTAATATATGAGAACCTTCATTGCTGTTTGTGCAATCTCAAATAAATTATTATATTATTTTATATAATTATAAAGCTATTAGGCGCAGTAAATTGGGCTCATACAGTATTAGGGGTATTATGTTATGATAAAGGCTAACAGAAGCCTAAGATGCTTAGCAGGCTTTAGCGAGCGCTCTGCCACAACGGGCTTGAAACAGTGCCTGAACACAAAGTTGGCAGCAGTAAAGAATCTTGGACAATGCATTCACGTGCGATCCAGCAAGTCTCCGTTATGGAATGCTAAAGGCATCTTAGTAGTTATCCGGAAGGCAATTTTTTGTTGTAAACAACGTCCCTTTTTCGAGTATAATGAATGTAGATATTGGGAAAGCACAGGCTAAATTCGTGCCAGCAGCCGCGGTAATACGGATTGTGCGAGTCTTTGACCTCATAACTGGGTGTATAAGGCCACAAAGGGGGTTTAATTTTGTTCTTTGTAAAATACCGGAAGAGAAATCCTGTAATACAATTTAAACGATTTGACTAGAATATTTCAGGGATTCAAGATACTTTTAATGTAAAGGTGAAATTTGTAGAAATTAAAGGGATGACCGATCAAGCAAAAGCGTTGAATCATGTTATATTGACCCTGAAGTGCAAAAGCGTGGGTATCAAATGGGAGTTGTTTTCCCAGTAGTCCACGCCCTGACCTATGGAAATTGGATTATTAAATAATATTGAAAAAATTATTATTCGGTTCTTTAATAAGAATGCAAAAATATTCTATTTATTATTATATTAAATTTTTTAGCCCTTTTAATGTAAAGTATATTATAATTAATATATAGGCAGTATATATAGGTATTTATACATATATATATTGCTATTTTACTAAAATTGTGTTTTAGCTTAAAAATAATTATTAATAATTAAAAAAATTTATTAAGTTTTATTATTTTTTTATTAAATTTTCTTTTTTTCATTTTTTGTGTTATAAATTTTAAGAACATTGTGTTCACACCTAAATATATGAAAATTCACTAAGTCAATTTTTATTTTTTAATCTGAAGTTAACGCATAAATTTCCTACCTGGCAAGTAATGTTGCAAAGCCGAAAGTCAAAGGAATTGACGGTGAATCTTTACAGCTGTGGATCATATGATTTAATCTGATGTTACGCGTAAAATCTTACCAATCCTAGAGTTAATGTTTATACATCTTATGCTAGATGATATTATATATTTATATTTTTAATATATATATTTTTGAACTTTTTGCAGGTGGTGCATGGCTGTCGTCAATTCGTGTTTTGATGCGTTTGGTTAAGTCCTCGAACGAATGTAACCCTTTGATTTAGTTTATATCTAAATAAATAAATAAATAAAAATGTTTATTTATGAGACTAAATTTATCGCAGTCTAAGCGATTGCTTACAGTTAGGATCATGTCAAGTCGTCATGCCCTTTATGGATTGGGCTATCCATATGATACAATGGTGGTTACAAAAAGAAGCTTGAATTTATATTTTGGCTAATCTTAAAAAACTGCCTAAGTTCGAATTGGATTCTGAAATTGGTTTCCATGAAGTTGGAATAGCTAGTAATCGTTTATCATAATGAAACGGTGAATACTTTTTCGATTCAAGTACAGACTGCCCGTCAAACGCTTAGAGTTGGTTTTGGTGGAATTTACCGGGATAATTTGAACATTTAAGTTTTATCTTATTTAAGTTTTATCTATATAGTTTATCTATATAAGAATTTATCTAATGTCATAGTTAATTGGTAAAGATATCAACGTTAGCAATGAGTGTTAAGTCGTAACAAGGTCGGGCTAACGGAAGTTGGTGCGGGATCAGTTGGAGTTGATTTATTTTTATTATAGCTAGTTTTTTTATTATATTGTTATATGATTACTTAAATAATTTATATTTGTAAAATGTATAACATTCTAGTTAGATTATTAATTGAAATAAGAAATAATATAATTAAACACTATAATTCAAATACAATATTATTCCTTTTAATATAATCCCTTAGCTCAATTGGTAGAGCGTTTGGTTCCTAACCAATAGGTTACAGGTTCGATCCCTGTAGGGATGGTTCGGTCGTAGCAGAGTGGTGGATGTAGTAGATTGTAAATCTATGGCCGAAAGGTATGGGGGTTCGAGTCCCTTCGACCGCATTCAGAGGTAGCCTAATGGTATGGCATTAATTTTTGATGTTAACATATATGGGTTCGAATCCCATCCTCTGTGTTCTTCCTTAGCTTAAATGGTAGAGCTTTGGTTTTGTAAACCACAAGGTGTAAGTTCAACTCTTACAGGAAGCATGCGGATGTTGTATAAAGGTAGTACATTACGTTGTGGCCGTAAAAGTATGGGTTCAATTCCCTTCTTCCGCCCTTCCGATAGCTCAATTGGTTAGAGCATTTGTCTGATAAGCAAAAGGTTATTGGTTCAATTCCAATTCGGAGTACATTATAATAATAGCAGGTGGCAGAGTGGTCCAATGCGATGGCTTGCTAAGCCATACACAAAAATTGTGTCATGGGTTCGAATCCCATCCTGTCCATCGAGATGTAGCTTAGTTGGCAGAGCATTGGACTGAAAATCCAGTGACGCGAGTTCGATTCTCGCCATCTCCATTGTTATAATTTACTGCTCGTGATGGTCATAGAAGAAAATGGATTAAGAATCCATGGTCTAAAGTGTGGGTTCAAATCCCCTTATGGCCTATGGGGGAGCAATCCGGTGATTAATGGGGCTCATGACCCCTGTAGGTAGGTTCGACACCTACCTCCCCCACCAATGCTATTATATATTATTTTTTTATTGCTATCTAATTAGCTAAATCTAACCACGTGACGGAATGGTAGACGTAATGGATTTAAAATCCATGGCCTATGGCGTGTGGGTTCAAGTCCCGCCGTGGGAAGCCCTGTTAGTTCAATGGTAGAACAATGGTCTTTTAAACCAGGAATACAGGTTCGATTCCTGTACAGGGGATAGGCGATTTAGTTTAATGGTAGAATTTTTGGTTGTCGACCAAAAGGGTGTGGGTTCAAATCCCACAGTCGTCAATGGGGGAGCAATCCGGTGATTAATGGGGCTCATGACCCCTGTAGGTAGGTTCGACACCTACCTCCCCCACCAATGCTATTATATATTATTTTTGGGGTGTCATGTGTTATTATGTGTCATGACACCCCCCTTCCGACCATAAAAAAAATTTATTGTATAATTTCTTATTATTCTTTTTGTTTAAAAAATAAAATGATATATATATATATATAATATATATGTTCCCTCCTTTTTTAAAAGCTTATGGTTTTTCTTATATGCCTGTATATAGTTCAAAAAAAAAGACTTTATTTTTAATAAATGAAGATCTTTGATGAAAGCTTATTAATTATGTTAAATATGATAGATCTTGAACACGTGTAGTTAATTCTCGTATAAAAAAAATTAAATTTGTTCATGATATATTGGCTAGCAAACATGTTGAATTTAATATAATGCGATGACAATTTTTAAAGCATTTTAAAATAATTGTTCAAACTCCTAAGATTAATCCTTATTTATTTACAGCAAGAACTATGTGTGTACGTTCTAATTGGTTCAATCGCAGATTTCAAACTTTTCATGCAAAAAAATATGGTAATTTTCATTTAACAAAATGAATTATTATGGTCAGTAAAAAGCCTGTAGGTGCTAAAAAAATAAGTCTAGGTTACTTTTGCGACACTCCATGACTTAAGCAATAAGTCATAGATAGACCTTTTTCTTCTGTAGTTTAATTGGCTAAAACGTCATATTGCGAATGTGATAATGTCGGTTCAAGTCCGGCCAGAAGAAAAATCCCTTAGCTTAATAGGTTAGAGTAATGATCTTCGAAATCATCGGTATAGGTTCAACTCCTATAGGGACTATTGGGGTTGTAGTTCAATCTGGTAGAACGTCCGTTTTGCATGCGGAATGTTATGGGTTCAAATCCCATCAACTCCAATAAAAAAAGGTGGTAAAGTAGCTTATTACATTGGTCTTGTCAACTAAAAATAAAAGAAAAAAAATACAGGTGGTAGAGTGGCTTATTACATTGGTCTTGAAAACCAACATGCTTAAAAGCATCATGGGTTCGAATCCCATCCTGTTGATTCTTTTTATTTATTTATTGTTTAATTTTTATTATTTTCCTATTTTTTTTTAAAGTCTTTTAGATCAGCTATTTCTATAGATAACAATATATTATTATTAATTCTATTGGTTACAACCATATAGGCCAACTAGCTAATTAAAGCTTATTATTATTATAAAAAAATAATAATAATATATTAAAGGGTTATAATTTGTTATCATTTTTTTTTTATTTTTCATCGTGTGTGTGTTTGACAGTCTAAAATAAAATATAATTAAATAACACTTTATATTGGTACTTTTAACGTTGATAAATAAATAAAATTGAATTAAAAAATCCACGTGACGGAATGGTAGACGTAATGGACTCAAAATCCATGGCCTATGGCGTGTGGGTTCGAGTCCCACCGTGGTCTAACCCCGTGACGAAATGGTAAACGTATTATACTTAGGATATAATTTTTGCAGGTTCAAGTCCTGTCGGGGTTAGACCTTTCGTCTAAAAGGTTAGGACATCGCCCTTTCACGGCGAAAATACGGGTTCAATTCCCGTAAGGTGTATTCCGATAGCTTAAAGGTTAAAGCTTCTCGCTCATAACGAGTAAGATATAGGTTCAACTCCTATTCGGATGAGGGGGATATAGATGGGATATAGTTTAATTGGTAAAACAATGGTCTCCAAAATCATCGTTGCGGGTTCAAGCCCTGCTATCCTCGATTTGCTAGGTAGCATAATGGTATTGCATATGTCTGCAAAACATACAGTATGGGTTCGAAACCCATCCTAGCCTTCCTCGCTAGTTTAATGGTAAAATATATGGCTGTTAACCATACAGATGAAGGTTCGATTCCTTCGCGAGGCGCTTATGTAACAAAATGTCTTAAATTATTTTTATTGTAACAAAAATAAAATAAAATTAATATTTTTTTGTCAAATATTTCATTTCTATATCCTTTATGTTACGCTTTTGAAGCAAATCATTACTTTTTATAATTAGTAAAATAACAGCGATTTTTTATATATCCCCATCAAATCTAAGTTATTTTTGAAATTTTGGATTTTTTTCACTTTTTTTTTTAATTTTTCAAATGATAACAGGAATAATTTTAGCAATGTTTTATAACCCAAGTGCTTCTTTGGCATATTCCGTAATCATGGAGATAAATAATGAAGTATATTATGGTTGATGGTTAAGAGCTTTACATGCAAATGGGGCTTCTTTTTTTTTTATTGTTGTTTATATTCATATGGCTAGAGGTATGTATTACGGCTCTTTTGCATATCCTAGACAATTTTTATGAATTAGTGGTGTTATTTTATGAATTCTAATGATAGCTACTGCTTTTTTTGGTTATATCTTACCGTGAGGTCAAATGAGTTTTTGAGGCGCTATGGTAATAACAAATTTATTTTATGCTATACCTTTAATAGGTGCTGATTTAATTTTTTTATTATGAGGGGGTTTTTCTATTGATGACGCTACGCTTCATCGTTTTTATAGCTTACATTTTACATTACCTTTTATTATATTATTTATTTCTATTGTACACATAGCTTTATTGCATGAATTTGGTTCTAATAATCCTTTAGGTATAATTGCTAAATTAGATACAGTACCTTTTTCTCCATATTTTATTTTAAAAGATGTTTATAGTTTTTTTATTGTATTAATTATTTTATCTTTAGTTATTTTTCAATCTCCTGATTTGTTAGGGCATACTGATAATTATAATAGAGCAAATTTTTTAGTTACGCCTACTCATATAGTGCCTGAATGATATTTTTTACCATTATATGCTATTCTTAGATCTGTTACAAGTAAATTATTTGGAATTTTTTTAATTCTTTTGTTAATAATTTGCTTAATAATTTTTCCATTTTTATTGAAAAATCATATAATACGTAGTGCTTTATTTAAACCTTTTTTTTGTTTTTTTGTATGATCTTTTTTTATTAATTGCTTATTATTAGGGTGAATAGGTGGATTACCTGTTATGGATCCTTATTTATTTTTAGGACAATGCTTTTCGGTATGATATTTTTATTTAGTATTTGTAGTTTTTCCTTTATTAGGTTTTTGAGAGCGTTTAATTTATGATGCCTTTATTTCGAGATTTGTTAAAATAAAAAAACCTGTAAAACCTAAAAAAAAAAATACGGAGAAAGTAAAAAAATATAATATATTGGCTAAACCTAAAGAATTTACTCATAAAGATCCAGATTGACTTAATTTAAGTTATTATCCACTTTTAAAACATAAAGTAATAATTTTTTAAAGTTAAATATTTTTTTTTGATTTATTATATTTATTTTTATGTTATTTTTTCTAGGGATGTGTGGTATGTTTTTATCTAGAAAGCATTTAATAATAATATTAATTTCATTAGAAATTTTAATATTATCATCTATTATTCTTTTTGCGATTTCTTCTATTTTTTTTGATGACTTATTCGGACAAGTTATAGGTTTACTATTATTAACTGTAGCTGCATCTGAAAGTGCCATAGGTTTAGCTTTATTAATATTATTTTATCGTTTAAAGGGCGGTATCTCTATGGATTTATTAACTATTTTAAAAGCATAAAAATAAATGCTTTTATTAATTTATTGTATTATTAATTATTTATTATTATTAGACATCAAAGATTTATTTTTAAAGAGACTTATATTTTTTTTATAAGCATGCTACAAAAATTATTTTCCAGTTTCAAATTTTTTTTAAAATTATTATTTTCTTTCTTTTTAGTTACTTTTTTTATTGATTATTTTTTTTATTATTTGCCTGAATTATACGATTTTCCTTCTACTTTACATGATCCTTACAGTGTATATGCTTATGGTTTAATAGAAACACATAATAGTGTAATGTGATTTATTTTACTTATTTTAATCTTTGTTTATTGAATATTAATTCAATTTTTAAGAGAAAGTATCTGAAATAGTTTTTATAAAAAAATAGGTATTTTAAGTCTTTTAAATACATCATCTTTTTTTTCTTTTTTTGAATTTGTTTTAATTTTTTTTTATTTAAAATTATGAAGTATTTTTATTTATCTTTGAAGACGTATTTGTGAATTTTTTTTTTTAAATTTTTTTTATAGTGATTTTATTGAAATTTATACGTGAATTGAATGAGTACCTGATATTTTTCGTACTATTAGTGATTATTTTTATTCAGATTTTTTTTCTTATATTGTTTATTTTAATAAACAAATAAATTTTAAAGATGTAATTTATTTGTTTTTTTTAGAGCGTAAATTGTTATTTACTTATTGTAATAATATAAATAATTATTATTTATATAGTAAAAGAATGCATAAAGATATGCATTTAAATTTATCATTTAGACATAGTGGTCTTTTAGAATTTTTATTTGCTTTATTTCCTTCTATAATTATATTATTTATTTTAATACCTTCTTTGCATTTATTATATGCATCAGAAGATGCTATAGTTGAACCAGAATATACTATAAAAATTTTGGGTCATCAATGATATTGAAGTTATGAATTTACTCATATTGTTAAAAATCATTCTAATGTTAATGTTAAATTAACTTTTGATATTACTCAAAATATCAAAATAGAATCTGATTTAAATGAAGGTGAATATCGTTTATTAGAAGTTGATAATACTTTAAAATTTCCTATAGGCACTCCTATACGTCTTTTAATTTCATCCGCTGATGTTTTACATTCATGATCTATGCCTGCTTTTGGTATCAAAGTAGATGCTGTCCCTGGTAGATTAAATGCTATTAATACTTTTATTTTTGCACCTGGTACTTTTTATGGCCAATGTTCTGAGCTATGTGGTGTTGGTCATGGTTTTATGCCTATCAAAATAGAAGCTGTTTCTAAAGCAGAATTTTTAAAATTTATAGGTATGAATATAGATATAGATACGGATGAAGTGACAAAACCAACAATTAGTGTGTCTAAGGATGTGCTTTCTGCAGCTTCTGATTTCTTAAAAAAACACGATAAAAAATCTCTTGATTCAAAAATGATACTACGCAAGATTATTGAAAATCCTAAGCCATTTTGATATGACAGAGATGAGACAATCAAGTTTATTGCAAAATCTGAGTTATTTGATGAAAATAATAAGGAGGATAAAACTTTTAATTGATATAAAACTGACATTAAAAGTTGTGAGGAGTTTAACAAGTTTATTAAAAATGCTAAGTTATTAAATAATGACAATAAAAATATTGAAAATTTAACTAATTCTCCTAAAGCCAAGAAAGCTTTATTAAAAAAAGTCGGTAAATCTACTGATTTATAAAAACTTGCCTACAGCCTCACAATTAAGTAAAAATGCTAGAATAACTAAAAGATATCGTTTACATTCGAGAGCTTTAGGTGGATCACCTCAAAGAAAAGGTATTATTTATAAAATTGCTACAATGACACCAAGAAAACCTAATTCAGCTAAACGTACTTTTGCCAAGGTACGTTTAGTTTTTAGCGATAAAAAAATTTTCGCTAAAATTCCTGGAATAGGTGATCATTTTTTACAAGCTCATTCTTTAGTTTTTGTTCGTGGACATGGCCCTAAAGATTCTCCTGGTATAAATTATCATTTAATAAGAGGTTTATGTGATTTTAATAAGGTAGAGGTTTTTGGTAGGCGTAATCGTCGTTCTAAATTTGGTGTAAAGCAATATACTTAAATAAAAAAAAGATTATTCGCTGAACAAAAAAATTTCAAAAAATAAAACCTGTTGTTGTTGATTATACTAGTTTTTTAGCTTCCTATTATCATAGATTATTTTTTGGCTCGTTAATAAAAAAAGGTCGTAAGTTAAATGCTTTTAATTTTTTTTTAAAAATTAAGCAAAATTTAAAAAAAAAAGAGAAATTTGATCCTTATATTATTTTTTTTGTTTCATTACTGCATATAACACCTGAAATTTTATTAGGTGTTTTACCTTTAGGTAGTGTTAAATATGGAGTACCCCTACCAATAAATGAGCTAAAACGAATAACATATGCTATTAAATGAGTTATCAAATTATCTCGCGATAAATTTGATAGATTAAAGCCTTTAGACATTAGTACTCTCTTATTAGATGCTTTATATTGAAAAGGTGATTCTTATGCTAAATTACTAGATGTTTATAAAACAGCAGAATTAAATAGACATTTAGTAAGAAAATTATTTAAATAATTAACTATTTTAAAAGCATAAAAATAAATGCTTTTATTAATTTATTGTATTATTATTTTATTTATTATTTGTAAAATTTTTGCAAATGAAAAATTTAATTTTTAATTTTTATGTTAACAAAAAAATTAAAAATTAAATTTGATCGTATAAAACCACATTGTAATATTGGTACTATAGGACATGTTGATCATGGTAAAACTACGTTAACAGCTGCTATTACTAAATGCTTACAAGGAATAGGTAATACTATTTTTAAAGCATATTCTGATATTGATAATCATATCGAAGAACGTAATCGAGGTATTACTATTAATGCTGCACATATTGAATATGAAACTGAAAAACGTCATTATTCACATATAGATTGTCCAGGTCATCAACAATATGTCAAAAATATGCTTACAGGTGCTGTTCAAATGGAAGGCGCCATTTTAGTTGTTGCTGTTAATGATGGTCCACAAGTGCAAACAAGGGAACATGTTATTTTAGCAAAAGAGGTAGGTATTCCTTATATTGTAGTATACATTAATAAGTTGGATTCTATGATTGAAGGTGATATGAAAGAATTAGTTGAAATGGAAGTTAGAGAGTTATTAGAAAGTTATGGTTTTCCTACTGATTTGCCTGTTGTTAAAGGTTCTGCGCGTAGAGCTTTAGAAGAAGAAAATCCTTCAGATTTAGGTACAAATTCAGTCCAATTATTAATGGATACTGTTGATTCTTATATTAAACAACCAGTACGCGCTTTAGATGCTCCTTTTTTAATGCCTATAGAGCATGTACATGTTATTAAAGGTCGTGGTACAGTTGTTACTGGTAAAGTAGAACAAGGCAAAATTTCCATAGAAGAAGCTGTTGATTTAGTAGGTACTAATGTACAATCTACTTTATGTATGGGTTTAGAAATGTTTAGGAAATCTTTAGATTTTGCAGAAGTTGGTGATAGCATAGGTATGCTTATTAAAAATATAAAACGTGAAGAGGTAAAAAGAGGTTACTTATTAGCAGCACCAGGTTCAATAAAATGTTTTCAAAAATTTCTTACTAAAATTTATGTTTTAACAGCTAAAGAAGGAGGTCGCTCAAAGCCATTTGTTTCTAATTATAAACCTCAATTTTTTTTTCGTACTGCTAATATAACAGGTTCAATTATATTACCAGAAAATGTTTCCGTTGTTCTTCCTGGTGATTCTTTAACTGTCACTGTTTTATTGGTTGAACTTGCTCCTATTAATGTAGGTTTACATTTTGTTATGAGAGAAGGTCAATTAACAATAGGGGGTGGTGTAGTTACGCAATTATTATAAAAAGTTTATGTCTTTACCTGTAAAGCATACTATTTTTATTTATATTTCATCACAGCAAGCTGAAGCAGGGCCACCTTTAGGTACGGTTTTAGGAAATTTAGGATTAAATACTATTAAATTTTGTAAGGATTTTAATGAAATTACAAAAGATTTGCCTTTATATTTTGTATTAAGAGTACAAATTTTAATAAATGAAAATAGAAGTTTTTCTTTTAATATTTTTTCTCCTCCTTTATCTTCTATTATAAATTTATTAAAATTTGAAAGAGAAATAATTATAAAAGGCCGAAGAGTCTTACAAAATTGTATAACTTTATCTGATGTAATAAAATTATCGTGTTGACAATTTCCAAAATTTCCTTTAATAAAGGGCGTTCCTATAATTTTAGGAACTATAAAATCTTTTTCTTTGATAGTAATTCAATAATAAAAAAATGCAAGCGTTAAGTCATTTTATTTTTAAAAAACAATATTTTACTTTAAAATATATTAATATTTTAAGCAATTATCCAATTTTGTTATTTTTAAAATACGATTCTAGTTCTACTAAATTAGTAAATATGTTAAGAAATTATTGTATCACCTTAAATATAAACGTATTTTTAATAAATTCAAAATATATAAACCAATTTATTTTTAAAAATGCTATTTTTAGCTATATTAGTTGATTAAAAAATGATATTATCGTTATACCTTTTTATAATTTAGAAATATTATTATCATTTATTTCAAATGATAATAATATTTCTTTATACTTTGATCATTTAAAAGTAATAGGCTTATCTATTCATAATTATTTAATAAATTTAAATAATTATAAAGATTTATTGTTTTATAAATCTTTAAATAATATGTTGGACTTTTATGAACTAATAAATATTCATAATTATTTATTATTAAATTTAATTTTTTTATTGTTAAATTTATTTATTTATTATTTTGAAAAAATTGTTTTTTTAATTAATAAGCCTTTAATGTCTAATTAATAATAATATGCTTTATATGTTGTTTTTTTTATTATTAATTAATTGGACTACTTCGTTTGTTTTAATTTCTAAAAACGCGATTGAATCCGTTTTATTTTTAATGCTTGTTTTTGTTTTTAGTTCTTTTTTATTTTTATTATTAGGTGCCGAATTTTTAGCTATTTTGATTATTATTATCTATGTTGGTGCTATTTCCATTTTATTTTTATTTATTGTTATGATGTTAAATTTAAGGGTTGTTGAATTACATACTAATTTTTTTAATTATTTTCCAATTTCTAGTATATTTTTTAGTTTTGTTTTTATAAATTTAATTTATTTTTTATTTTTTGATTATGGTATTGTATTAGTATCTTTTGAATATATAAATATATTTTTAGAGAATTGATCTGTTTTTATCGGATCACACTCTAATTTATTTTTAATAGGAGTTGTTTTGTATAAATATAATGCTATATTAGTTTTTTTAGCTGCTATTTTGTTATTAGTTGCTATGATAGGAACTATAGTTTTAACTATAGATACTGATATAAAAAAAATAAGTAGAAAGAAACAATATTTATATTTTGAATGTAATTTTATTTTTAGAGCAATATATTTATACATTATTTAACATGCAAAACTATTGAGATATTTTTTTTTTTTTAACTAATTATTACAATGAATGTTCAATTATAGATAATTTTTATTTTTGTAATTATAATTTATCTGATGTATGCTTTGAGTTGTCCTTCAAACAAGATATCAATATTTATGAATTGCCTGGGTGCATTTCTTATAAAAATACAAATATTTATAAAATAAAATATTTTGATCTTATTTCAATAATATTTTTTAATTTTTATAGTAGTCTGATAAATTTTTATGATTCATTATATATAAACTTTTTAGAGCTAAATACAATTTTTTTTTTTACAAATATATGTACGTATATTTTCATTTTTATATATACATATATTATATATATATATATATTGCCACTAATATATATATATATATATATTAGAAATTCCTATATATTAAGTTTTATTATAAAAGATATATATAGTTCTTTAAAAAATAGTTCTTTAAAATTTTTAAATTTAATTTGTTATTTTGTTTTTGGTTCTTTTTTATTCTTTTTAAAAAATTTAGGTATTTCTCTTTTTATTTTTGTTTTTCGCATTTGTCATTTGTTTATCATATTAGTTTGACAAACAATATTTTTTTCTCAATTTACTTGATTAAGATGAGATTATTATCTTCATTTTTGGCCTCGTTATATTAGTCTTTGACATGTTTTTTATTTTAAATCTTTAAAGCCTGTTAATTGAAAAGATAGTCGCAGATTATCACATTATTATCTTTGTCGTTTTTATATTATATATTTAATACGTTTTTTTTTTGGATTTATATATTATTATTATTTAGTATTAAAGCAATCATTAATTTTTTTTTTACTTCAAATTTATGGCGATGGTACATATGGTTTAATTTATCTAATTTATTTAGTTATTAAAAATATAAAAAAAAAAACGAATGTAATAATTTTTAATTTATTTTGAAAAATTATATTGCTTATTAGGAGAGAATCTTTTTTTTTTACGCAAACAGATTTTTGACATAGAACAGCTTCCGTTTTTCGTAAATCAAATGCTTGGATAGAAGTTGAATATGATAGAGATAGGGATTACAATTGAGGAAATTTAATGTCTGATTTAAGTATAACTACTGTTAAATTTTTTTCATGAATAATACCTTCTCAACAAGAATTTAATTCTTTAAATATAAATGAAATAAAAGTCGGTAATTTTAATTTTATAAATATATTTAATTGAATTTCATTAATGATAATATGATTAAATTACTATTTTTTAGTTATATTTTTTTTTCTTTTAAAAAAATATAACAATTCCATATTAACTTCTATAAAAATAAATAAATATTTTATTTATTTTAAAATAAAATATTTAAAATATTTATTGTTTTTTGAATTTTTTTCATTAAAAAAAATTGTTACATTGCTAATTTTATTTTTTAGTAATTGAATTAATCCTTTTTTTTTTATTTGCAAGTTTGTATGATGTTTTTTTTATTCAAAATATTCAAAAATTTGAGATTTTTTTTTTATAAATTTAAAAAAATTATTTGAATTAATTTTATACATTTTTTTTGGATTTATATATTTCTTTATATTCATCTTTTTAAGCTTTTATAGTATATTTTTTAAAATTTTTATTAAATTTTTATTATTTATTTTAAGAAGACGTTTTTTATTATTTTGTCTTTTTATTATTTTATGTATAGGTTGACCGGAATTTTGATGCTTTATATATATATTAACGAAATGGGGTGGTTCCGCTTTCTATATTACTATGATTCATTTTTATGAATCATTTATACCTACACAATTAATACATATTACAGGCGAAATTTATATTTCACATTTAACTTATTATTTGCAATTAATGAATGTACACGCTACACGTTTAGCTGTTTGAGGGTTAGAAATGCATTTTAGTAGTCCTTTACAAAAAGTAGCGCGCTTTTTATATCAGCCCGATTTTTATTTACAAATGATATGGGAATATAATTATTTTAAAACAGCTTATAGTTTTAATAGAGCTTTTTTTAGTCAGTGACTAGCTTTTGTACATCTTCCAGCATATAAGCGTCTTTTTTTTTATGGTATATTAAAATTATTATATTTGAAACTTGTTATGTTTTATGAATGATATTTTTATATATTTTTATTAAAAATGCTATCACCTACCTTTTATTATTCAAGTGTAGGCGCTATGAATACTATTATTAATTTTTATTATTATTATTTTGATTTAATAATAAATAATATGTTGATTATTTTATTTAGTTTTTTAAATTTTTTAGATTTTTACTTATATATATATGATATATATTATTTTTTATTAAATTGTATGTTATTAAAATATTTAATTTTTTATTTAAATTTATTTTTAATGGATGGTTTCTCTTTCTTACCAGCTTGCCTTCTAAATTTTTTTTCTTGATTTGAATTTATAGCTTTAAGCGATAAATTAAAATATTTGATTTGAACTTATTATTTTGAATATTATGAATATTTTGATATATTCATTTATTTACAATATGATGATAATTTAATTTTAAGTACTTTTTTTATAAATATTTTTATAATTTTCGAAAAAATAAGTTATATTAGTTATTATATTTATGATAATATAAATCTTTATATTTTTAAATTTTCTAATTCTTCGTATACATTTTTAAAAAATTATAAAAACGTTAGCCCTGCAATGTTTATTGGAGTATTATCTGAAAATATAGCACATTTACTAGATCGCTTTTTTCATCGTTATGAGTTTAAACCATATGCAACTTTATATGATGTAGATCAAATAGTAAATACTACTTATGATACTAATTTTTGATATTGATATTTTGACGAAATAAATTCAAATAGAGTTTACGAATTATTTCAATTGATGCCTAATGGTTGAAATTTTATTAATTGATCTTTAAAGCATGAAGGCGATTGAGTTTATAAAAGTTTTATTTTTAATCGTAAAGGCCACAAAACCTTAAAATTTTTAGAAGAAAGATCTTGAGTTCCTCTTGTAAAATATTGAATGAGATATTGATTTCAGTGATCTTATCCTGTAGATAATCATATAAGTCGTTTAAATTGAGATTTTGCGCAAAGACAAAGTGCACATTATATTTTTATGTTTACTTTATATAGTTTTGCTTTATTAATCTTGGCTTTAAGTTTTGTTACTATTTTTATGCCTTGTTGTATATTTTTAACTGGACGTTATTTTGTTAATTCTAATCATTGTTGTGAATATTATTGACGCTTGTTTAAAAATACTAGTACTATTGAAGATAATGATTGAATATTAGACTTTGATACTCATACAGAAAGAGAGATACTTTTTCAATCTGAAGATGGAAGGTTATTAACACGTGATTATGCTATTTATTCCGCTGTAAAACATGGCATAATTGATTTAAAAGAAGTTTGTCCTAATTTTAGACACAAACAAGATTTTGATAAACAACTGAAACGTTTTGTATATGATTTTAGTATTTTTAGAGGTTATTATTTTGTAGATAAAGATTATGAATGATTTCATCAAACAATGGTTAATGAATTTGATTCATTTAATCTTTTTATAGCTTATGCTTATAGTAAAAATGAATATATAAAAACTTTAATGCGTGAATATGATCCTGAATGTCATGAAATGTTAGAATACGATACTTATGGTGGAGCTGTAGGTCTTTTATTTGAAAAAGAGTTTTGAAATAAAGCTTTTAATTATTTTATGTTTTTAGATTCAAAATTTTTTAATTATAATTTACCTTATTGAAGTTATCATAAAGATCAATCTGTCGTTTGTACTACTTTAACTACTCCTGATTTTATAGGTGTATCTGAAAGAGAAAATGATATACGTCGTGTTATTTTTGAAGTTGAAAATGATGAGGAATCTGCTTATATTTTTCATAGTTTTTGGATAATAGGTGTACCTTTTTTTTTATTAAGTACTTTGTATGAAGTATTAGGCTTAAATACTACAACAGCTTTTGAAGAATTTAAATTGATATGATTTCATATTTTATTAACAGATTTTTCTATTTTTGATTACTATATATTTGCTTTAATTAGAGGATATTTTTATATTTCGTTTTATTCAGATAGTAGTCAACGTGAATATAGTGCTCTTGATCCCTGAGTACATGGAATTGAAAGTATATTAGAAGTACCTATAGAATTGGTCGGCGCAAAAGGTCCTTTAAACGATTCAATGTATGTTTATATACCTTATCTAGACGAAGAATTAGAAGCTGGTTATTTTGATCTTAGATTTTATACTTTATTTGGTATTAATGGTGAATTTTATACTTTATTAAAAGATTTTTATTATATATTTATAAACAAAATGTATAATAATTATAATTGTATTGAATTTTGTATTTTTTATTCTATTAAATTAATTCTTATTATTTCTTTATTATTTTCTCTTTTTATACGTATTTTTTTATTTTTTTTTAGAAAAGATAATTTTATCATAAAAGCTAAAAATTTTAGACCTTATTTGTTTCAATTAGATTCTTTTAAATCTATTTTTCATTTTTTTAATACTTTAAAAAATAAAAAAAAAATGTTATTAAAACGTGGCCTTAACGATAAAACTAAGATTTAATTATTATAAAAAATTTGAAATGGATATTTGGGGTTTAGTAAGTACCACATTTTACTTAAAAAAATTAGTAGAGTCTAAACGTCATAAAGCTTTAAAATTTTTTCCTTGAAGAACAAGAAAATTTACTTATTTTTGTTTTGAAACAAGATCTGTACGTATAAGGAATACAAGAAAGTCTCAAATAGGTAAGCGTAGGTTTTTTAGAATTAATGCGAATGCTTCTTTTTGACGACAATTACGCTTAGTTCGTGTTCGAAATTATGTTCTTGCTATTTTAAATTTAAAGTTAGCTAAAATTTTTTTTTTTTTAAAGCTTTTTAAATTTTCGAGATTGTGTATCTTTAATTTAATACACAAAGAATTGTTATTTTTTTTGCCTTTAACTTTATTAAATTTTTTTTTAATAAATTTTATTAAAATTTGAAATAAATTAACTCAAAGATTTATTTATAAATTAAAATTTATAAATAAATATAAAAAAACTTTTTTTTATAAAATTTCTCGATATTTTTTTAATTCTTATATAAATATACATTAACCTTATGAAAGTAATAAATTACAAAATTTATTTGAATTTTTTTTTTTTTTATCTAAAAAATATAAAGAAAAACGCTTTCAAAAATTTCAAAGATATGTTTATCGTATTGATATTATTGAGCCTATGAAAAAAATAAAAAAAAAACCTTATCATTATATTGCCTTACGTTTAGTCAGATTATATTATTTAATTTATCATTACAGACAATTTAATAGGTTAGCTAAACGTATTAGAAAGCTTGATGGCTTGTTCGAGCATAATTTTTGTATTGCTTTAGAAGGTCGTTTAATTACTGCTTTGTATAGAACTGGTTTAGTTGCTCATATTTTTGAATGTATTGATATTGTCAATGCTGGTTATTTTTTGATTAATCAATCAGTTATTGGTCATATTCATTCTACTGTCCGTTTCGGAGACTTGATGGGTTTTGCTTATGAATATAAATGATTATTATATTATAGATTACTTTGAAGAATAATGCGAAAAGCTGTTGTTCTTAATCCTCCTAAATATTTATTTGTTTCATATTCCTTATTATTAGCTTATATGTTAAGATTGCCTTACGAATCAGATTTAGTTTTCCCTTCTTCTGTCGATATGTTTAGAGCTACAGGTTATTTTAGGTAAAATGCTATTTAGCTTAAAAAATGTATTAGAATTAACGTCTTTTATTCAATTATTAAAATATGGTCTTCATATAGGGCATAGTTTAAAAAATACTTTATTTATGAATTCATGATTAGTCTATAAAATAAAGATAAATCTAATTATTTTGAATTTATTTAAATTTTTATTTCATTTTAGAATTGGTTTTGAATTAATTAGTTTTACCGCACATTTTTTAAATCCTGTTTGATTTGTTAATTTGAATCCATTTTATGATAAGATCGTTAAATTTTATGCTTTAAAATGTGGTGAATTCTTTGTTTGTTCTAATTGAATACGTGGCATGGTCTCAAATTTTCGTTTTGTTAGTACATCTTATAGAAAAATGCAATTTTATTCCACAATAGTTTTTACTAGAAAGGATTTTTTAAAACAAATAAATTTTAATAATTGAGGTTTAACAAGATTTAGTTGACCACGTTGTGTTTTTTCCTCTAGTGTTCATAATAGTTATTTAGCAGTTAAAGAAGCTTTATCCCTAGGAATACCTGGTATTGGTATTGTCGATTCTAATACTTTTACACAAACAGTTGCCATAGGTATTCCAGGAAATGATGAAACTATGGAATGTATAATGTTTTATAATGATTTAGTTGCTACTACAGTTTTACGTAAAAAATTTAAATCTGTTATTTTATGATATTTAAATGTTCGTAGAAGTTTTCGTCTTAAAAAATTTGCTTTAAAATTACGTAAAAATTTAAATGCTTTTTTTAAATTTTTACGTAATGATAATATATATTTTGAAAGGGGTTTTGATTTTTATTATGCATGGGGTAGTAAATTTCCTGAAAATGTAAATGATAATTTATTTATATATTATTCGAAAGATCTTTTATTTGACGTTGACTGAAGCTTTTTTGAAAATTATATTAAACAAAAATTAGTTTTTTGAAGAAGTTTTTCTTTTGTTTCTCATTTTTGATCAGGTGGGCGTAATTTTTTTCAGTTAAAATATAAGTTTATTACTGAATATATGCTTACAGGTATAACTATAGATTCTAATACTATTGATTATAATCGACATACATATTATTTCCGCTATTCACTTACTAAACCACGTAGTCGCTTCTTTTTAATTCATAATAGGTATTGAACTTCTCAAGGTTCATCTCATCAACGTTTGCCTTATTTTCCTTCAAATAATTATTTAGATAAGTTTTTTATGCGTAAAGGCTTATATTGATCTTTATATATGTATTTTCTTTTAAGTGAAGGTTTATCTTTATTTGTTATTGATTCTAAATTTTTTAGGCTTCGTCTTTGATCTGATTTTTTATCAAAATTATTTTTATTAAATAGTTTATCTTCTATTTTACATTTTCCTGTATCATCAATATTTTTTAAAAAAAGACAGGGTATACTTTCTTTAATTGCAAATACATTTAAAGAAAAAGAAAAATCTAAATATATATATTTAATGTTATTAAAATTATTAGAATTTATTAAAAATAATTTTAATGAAGATTCTTTATATTTAAATAGTTTGTCTTTGTTTTTTTATAATATTTGAAAAAATTATAAAAAAATATTTTTTTATAAAAAATTAGATTATTATTATTGTACAATTAAAAGAACTTTTGCTTATTATAATTATAATTATAATTATAAATTGTGAAGTAATAATAATTTATCCTATAGTAATAATAATTTACAAAAAATATTAAATGTATTAATATTTACTTTTATGAAGTATTTTTTAAAATTAAAATCTATTTTTAAAAAATATATAACAATAAAAGATCAAATAAAAGATGATAACATTAAAAATGTTATTTTTTTTAATATTTATGATATTTTTATCAAAATATTAATTCTAAAAAATCAATTTAATATAAATTATAAAAATTCTCAATTTTTTGTTTTATCTTATTTAAAAATGCGACAATCTTTATTATTAAAACATAAAGGTTTTTTACTATTTTTAAATAAAGATATTTTTTGAAATAGAATAAAAGCACAAATAAATAAAGCAAAAAAAATTACAAAATATAAATATCGTTTTTTTTTAGGACGTTTTTTTTTTTCTTTTCGTTTAGATCGCAAATTTTTAAGAAATTTTGCAAATTGAGCAATTCGCAAAAAAAATAAATCTTTTTTTTTTTCTAAATTATTAAAAAAAATTACATTTAAATAATTATGCGTATAATACTTTTAAATAACATGTCTTTGTTAAAAAACTTACTTAATAAATTATGAGTTGTTTTATGAAAATGGTCAAAATACTTTTTCATTGCTTTATGTATACGTATTCTTGCTTTTATTGTACATTTTTTAACAGAATTTTTTCCTTTTTTTCTTCAAAGTAAAAAATTTGTAAAACAAAGATTTTCACTTTGATTGGATTGAAATTTTAAAAAATATTGAGGATTTTTACGCATTTTATTTTTTTTTTTGACACTTCTATCTTTTGCAAAACCTATTTATTTTGTTTTAAGATGAATAGCTTTTACGAATTTTTTTATTTTAAATGTTATTTTTATGCTTTGACGTGCTTTTTTTCTTGAACTTTTTTCGTATCTTTTTAATTGAACTTTCAGATATGAAAATCCAATAAAAGTACGTATGGTTTTATTGGATATATATATATATTTTTCTCCATTATGTAATAGTCTTTCTCTTTTTATTGCTCGTGGTTTTGGTCTACATTATTTTGATTATTTTGTTTCTTATTTAGATTCTTTAAGTACTCGCAATTGAGACAAATGATTGTTTAAAAAAATTGACAAAGTAATGGATTTTTTTGATGAAACTATATATTTATGTCAGGATTTATATGAATGATATGATTGATATAAAGTTGAAATTTTATGATGAACACCTTATTACTGACATCAGACTAAACGATTAGTTAAAAAGTCTTTTTATTTATCTTTATTTTATTTTAAACGTTTTTTAAAATTTTTAAGAAAATGATTTAGTTTAAGAAGTTTTAGATTTTATAAAAAAATTTTAAGCTTTTATTTTTTTACTAAATATGGACGTATACTTATAAAAACACAAATTAGCGTATATTTTACAGTTTTTAGTTGAATTTTAAAAAACATTTGATATATATACATCAAAATTGAATGTTCATATTATTTATCTAAAATAATGCATTATTTTAGATATTATTTACTTTCTCAAGTATTAATTTATTATTGTGTTAAGGTTTTTATATATATCTTAGGATTTTTTGATATTGTAGCTGATGTTGTTTTTTGATTTTTTTGTGAAAGTATTTTTTTTACGCTTTTTTTTAAGCAT
>Ga0075158_10000962_pt1 | contig 22604 bp, 17 predicted proteins | sample JI91814BDNA_FD_70968 | JGI IMG/M metagenome (GOLD analysis project Ga0075158, IMG submission 70968) | Wastewater effluent complex algal communities from Wisconsin, to seasonally profile nutrient transformation and Carbon sequestration -... | ecosystem: Engineered > WWTP > Effluent > Algae... | reverse complement strand
TTAAATAATCTTCTTTAGTTCTCTTAAAAAGAGTTTTGTATACAATGTAAATAAATAATTTAAAATTTTTGTTCACATAGGCTTTCTTGAGCTGTGAGAGAAAAATATCTAACACTGAGCTTTTTTTTAGAAATAATGGAGCAATTTCACCATCGGTTAATGCTTCATGAAACTTTAAACCTCTTTTTTCATATCCTACCACCACATTCAGGAGAGATTGAGGAATATGAGAATCGGAGCTCCAAATCATAGATTTTTTATATTTTAGAGCCAATAGATAAGACTTGTAGTTATTAATAACTGATGATCTGGCGTTAAATACTTCTATAACGTCAACAGCCTGAGCCAATTCTTCTATTTGCGTATGTCCGTCATAGGGATGAGGTAAAATCAACATTGCATTTTGTTCTCTTGCATTTTTATAAAACTCTTCCCATTTCATGTCTGTAATTTCATTCTTTACATTTAATGCAATTACATCTCCCCGATTTGTTTTATATTCTGCAGCCGTAGGTATCTCTACATCCAGATGGTATTCTTTTGCTTTTTTCTGAAGCTCCAGACTTCCTTGTATAGTCTCATGATCCGTCAATACAACAAAATCCAGTTTTTTGTCCCTTATTACTTTAATTATATTTTCAATCGTATTAATTCCGTCGTAGGAATAGGTACTATGAAAATGAAAAATACCCTTTTTCATTTTAATTACTTGAGAAAATTTTCTTTATTGTCCACATTAATTTCATCAAATCAATGGAAAAGTTTTCAAACAAATTCGTATGAGAATTTTTCTGGAAGTATTCTTTCATTTTGTATAGCTTTCCTGTTTTAAGCAAGCCTAAAAGATCTCCATCTAAAACCCAAAAAAATTTTTCTCCAACTTCATATTTCTTTTCAAGTTGTTCATTTACGTTCTTTGAATAGGCCTCTATCAAAGTTCTACCAAAATTCAATCCCAATGCATAAGATAAATCTAATGAGCCCCAAAATTTAGGGTTGAGTTCTATCAAATGATATTTTTGGTTAGGTTCATCATATTTATACTCAATCATCAGAGGACCTGACCATTTTAAATACTCAATGATCTGTTTGGATATATTAAACATCTCTTCACAAAAAATCGACTTGGCTGCTGTACTAGATCCTCCCGTAATTGGTATTTCTCTAATACGCTCATGCATATAATAAGTAATGATCTTACCTTCTTTAGCAATACAAAAGAAACCTCTGCCTACTCCTGATACCCGTTCCTGCATTAATAGTTTTACTCCTCCTGACAAATATTTTTCTATTTCATTAAATTCAGATTCAGAACCTGACTTTACATATATTGGGTCAAATTTAGCTAAACTTTCATTGCTTGATTTAACAACACAGCTTTTATCTCTGCTATATAGCCTTAATTCTTCAAGATTTGAAAATAATCTGCATTCAGGATAATTTACATCTCTAAGAGAATTCAAAATTAGCATTTTATCTTTATTTAATGCTATTTCAAGACTCTCTTTTGTAGGGATTAAACATAATTCTCTATATTTCTCTGAACAGATCTTTACGGCTTCACTTCCTACCGGAATTATGAATTCAGGTTTGATTTGTCTAATAGATTCTTCTAAATCTCCTACAATATAATCTTTACAATAGCCCAACCTTTTAGTAAAAAAAACGGCTTCTTTATCTGTAGCAAAAACTTCGTGTACATTTTCTCTATACAATTCCCGCTGTATTGCTATAGAGTTTTTGTAATTTGCATCTGTTATCAAAATTCTCATACTTGCTTTGTATTATTCAAGGTTGAACAGAATTCAAGGATTTGACAGTATAATTCTTTCTTTTTTTCACTCTCAAATTCATCATTATGCCAAAGTAATGAAAATCTTCCTCCAACTTTGTAGCACTGAAGAACTATTTTTTTTACGTAATGAAGAGCCTTATCATCATCTATACTTATTTTAGAATAATCTAAAACACTTCCTTCCATTACAATTAAAGGTCTTATTTCTACATTCAGTATTGATTTATTATAAATATCAAACGGCTTATACGGAAAACAGGTTCCACATCTAAAACCACCTGTTTCGTGAAAGGTTAAGGTATTGTCATACTTCTGTCCGATTGCGGAAAGCTGTCTTAATGTTTCGAGAAAACTAATTCTTAAATAATGCATTCTGCCTCCAAGATCTGTAGGAATATTCAGTTCAGATAAAATTTTTCTGAGTTTCATCCATTCTGTTTTAATATGGAATTTTGATGATGCATTGTAACTGTAATGAATACCAACTTCATGACCTCTATTGTCTATTTTTTTTATAAGACGTTTTACAAAATTGGTATAGTTGTACCTAAAATCAAATTTGAAAGACGTACTGGCCGGAATAAAATAAAATTTACTAATTATACCGTGTTTCTCTGAAACATCCATAAGCCAATCAAAAGTATTTGAGGTCTCGTTATCAAAAAAAAATTTCCTATTAGTCAAATAAGAAACAGCCAATTGAGGTCTTTTCACTAAATCTATAAGAAAAAATGTAATAAATTTAGTTTTTGGAACACTGATATATCTTGATATCTTATCAACATCGTGGCTTACTTCATAAGAAAATTTATTTTGTTTGCAATCAATGCCAAAAGCTAAAAGTATATTCCCAATAAAATAAACCCACTCATCAACGATTGGTCGCAAGTATAATCCATCTTTAAATAAATGAGAATCTTTCAATTCAAATCTACAATGTTTATCTTCAGATTTCACTTCGTATTCCTCTAATCTATTGAGGGTCCATATCATATAGGATATGAAATCATAATTTATTGTAAAAGTATTATTTTCTTTCCTGATAAACCAATTTATCTCTGACACTCCAAATAAAACTAAATTTTCATTTGGAATTTCCAGCCCAGTGGTCTCTGAAATAGCTTCTCTGGATATATAACTTAAAGTATTTTCTTTATTGAAAAATCCTTGTCTCCCATTATTAGTAAAATTAATGGTTACAAAATGGTCATTCTTAGAAAAAATCAAACAAAAATGATCTTCAGTGAATTCAACCTGAACATCTATGTCAAATCTTTCTTTAAAAATAGTACCCACCCAATCTTGCAAGACATTATCCGAAAGTATTTCTGAAAAATAATTACTTGTTACCAAAATTTAAAAACTATTATGAAAAATTTCTACTTTTTGTCATATATTCTCTCAATAATATCCACTACTTTCAATCCTTCTAAAGCATTAGTAGTAATGGTATTTCTTCCTTTTAATACATCCACTACATTTTCTATGATATAATGGTGATTGGCTGCAGATCCTTTATAAGCACCATAATCATTTCCAGGATTTGTTGGAGCTAATTCCGGCATTACATAGTCTTTTACATTACAAACTTCTACTTTATCCATATATTGCCCTCCAATCTTCACAGATCCATGCTCTGCGATAATGGTCATAGAACTTTCAAGATTTTGGTTCCATACTGAAGTAGAATAATTTAATGAACCCATTCCTCCGTCTACGAAATCAAAGCTAACAAAACCAGAATCTTCAAAATCCGTAAGAGTTGCATGATTAAAATCTGCAAATTTTGCCTGGATATTGGTTATATCACCAAACAGCCAGTACATGATATCTATAAAGTGAGAAAACTGCGTAAATAAGGTTCCTCCATCTAATTCTTTCTTACCATGCCATGATTCCGGCTTATAATATCTGTCATCACGGTTCCAGTAGCAATTCAGCTGAACCATATATATGTTTCCAAGTTTTCCGCTTTCTACCATTTCTTTCACCCATGCAGAAGGAGGAGAATATCTGTTTTGCATAACGGCAAAAACTTGTTTATGCTTATGCAAAGCCTGAAAAATAAGTTTTTCAGCATGCTGTTTTTTCAGAGCCATTGGCTTTTCTACCACAACGTGCTTACCTGCGTCTATTACTTTATAAGATTGCTCAAAATGGAACCCATTCGGAGAAGCAATGTTAATAACATCTACTTCAATCCCGGAAGCTAAAAACCCATCCAGTGATGGAAAAAAAGGAACGTCATAATTTTCAATTCCCAATAGAGATTTATCTTTAACATCGATCAATCCTACTAATTCACATTCTTCATTTCTTGAGATCATTTCAGCATGTCTTTTTCCGATATGCCCGCACCCAACGACTGCAAATTTTATTTTTTCACTCATTTGTATGTTTTTAAATTTTTGAAACTTTATTATTTTCTAATTTGTATTTTTCTCCACTTTCTTCACAAACAGCCATATTTTCTGCATCAAATTCAAGTCTTTGTCCGAATTCACTCATCCATCCCATTTGTCTTGCTGGATTTCCTACTACCAATGCATAATCCGGAACTTCCTTTGTAACCACTGCTCCTGCTCCGATAAAAGCATACTGACCTATATTATGACCACAAACAATGGTTGCATTAGCCCCAATAGACGCCCCTTTTCCTACGTGTGTCTTCAGGTATTCATTTTTTCTATTTACAGCACTTCTTGGGTTTATTACATTGGTAAAAACCATTGATGGGCCTAAAAAAACATCATCATCACATGTTACTCCTTCATAGATAGAAACATTATTCTGAACTTTCACATTCTGACCTAAAACGACTTTAGGTGAGATAACGACATTTTGACCTATGTTACATTTTTCACCCAAAATGCAACCTGTCATAAGATGTGAAAAGTGCCAAATTTTGGTTCCGTTTCCTATTTGACATCCTTCGTCAATAACGGCTGTTTCGTGTGCAAAAAAATCCGACATATCTGCTTTATATTAATTAAAATAGTTCTTAATTTCTGTAATAATAACATCCAGGACTTCCTGGTCAAATTCCGTATGTACAGGAAGTGAGATTACTTCTGTGCAAAGCTGCTCTGTAACCGGAAGACTAAAACCTTCCTCTACATATTGAAGAAAAGCTTCTTGTTTGTAAAGAGGTAAAGGATAATAAACCATACTTGGAATATTCTTTTGTGCCAAATACTTTTGTAATTCATCTCTTTTCCCATTTTTTACTCTAAGGGTATACTGATGAAATACATGGCTAGAATTTACAGCTCTCTTAGGAGTTTGAATTTCAGCTATCCCTGCAAGGTTTGTATTATAATAATCCGCCATTCTGTTTCTGGCAGCTGAATACTCATCCAAATGCTTAAGCTTAACTTTTAATACCGCTGCCTGAATGGTATCTAATCTTGAATTGCAGCCTAAAACTTTGTGATAATATTTCTTTTCCTGGCCATGATTGGCAATCATTCTTATTTTAAAAGCCAATTCATCGTCATTCGTCATCAATGCACCCCCATCACCATAGCATCCGAGATTTTTTGAAGGGAAAAATGAAGTACATCCGATATGTCCGATCGTTCCTGTCTTTTTCACCGTTCCATCAGAGAAGGTGTAATCTGAACCTATTGCCTGAGCATTATCTTCTATAACAAATAGGTTATTTTTTCCTGCAAATTCAAGAATTTTTTCCATATCAGCACTTTGGCCGTATAAATGAACGGGAACAATGGCTTTGGTTTTGGGTGTCAGGTATTTTTCAAGATTTTCCAGCTGTATATCAAAAGTATCTTCGTTGACATCTACCATTACCGGTTTTAATCCTAAAAGACCAATAACTTCAGCAGTAGCTACATACGTGAAAGCAGGGCAGATTATTTCATCACCAGGCTGCAGATTAAGTGCCATCATGGCAATTTGAAGAGCATCTGTTCCGTTAGCACATGGAATAACATGTTTTACTCCGAGATATTTTTCAAAATCCTGTTGAAATTCTTTTACAGCACGACCATTAATAAATGCAGTACTATCGATACATTCCTGAATACTGATATCTACGTCTTCTTTTATTTTCAGATATTGACCTTTAAGGTCAACCATTTGAATTTTCATATTCTTAGTTTTTTGAGTGCACGGAGTGCATTTTTTAATTCATGATTAGCTCACTTATTTTATTTCCTATAGAAAGGCAGGAAGTGGCAGCCGGAGAAGGGGCATTTCTAACATGAATAATGTTTCCATTTTTCACGATATCAAAATCATCAATCAATCCTCCATTTCTGTCGCAAGCCTGAGCTCTTACTCCTGAACCTCCTGTAACAAGGTCATTTTCCTGTATTTCCGGTAAAAGTTTCTGAAGAGCTTTTGTAAAAGCGGATTTTGAAAGTGAACGGTGCATTTCTCCCATTCCGGTTTTTCCGTACTTCGCAACAATTTTTCTAAATCCCGGCCATAACATGGTTTGCATGGTTTCGTTGAAATTGAAATCGAAAAAATGGTATCCTTCTTTTTTGAAAGCCAGAACAGCATTAGGACCAGCTTCTATATTACCATCAATCATTCTGGTAAAGTGAACTCCAAGAAACGGAAAACTAGGATCAGGTACAGGATAAATAAGATGTTTTACCAGATATTTTTTTTCATCTTTAATTTTATAATATTCTCCTCTAAACGGAATAATGACCACATCATTTTTTTCGTTGGTCATTCTGGTTATTTTATCGGAATATAATCCTGCGCAGGAAATTAACTTTTTGGTTTTAAATTCGGAAATATTGGTATTGACAACAATTTCAGATCCTTTATCAATGATGTTTTTTACTTCATTATTAAATCTTACTTCTCCTCCTAATTCTTCAAAAAGTTCTTTTATTTTTTTTGCTATTCCCGGGTAATCAATAATTCCGGTTTGTGGAACTTTAATTGCTTTTATACCTTCACAATGGGGTTCAATTTCGCGGAATTCTTCTCTGGAAAGATATTTTAAATCCTGCAGTCCGTTTTCAACTCCTCTTTTATAGATATTATCTAAAAGGGGTAATTCTTCCTGTGAAGTAGCTACAATGATCTTCCCGCAAAGATCATATCGTATGCCGTGTTTCTCAGCAAAGCTGATGACTGAGTTATACCCTTCAATGCAATTTTTAGCTTTAAGGCTTCCCGGTTTATAATAAATCCCGCTATGGATTACTCCACTGTTATGTCCCGATTGGTGCAGTGCCACGTCGTTTTCTTTTTCCAAAATCAGAATCTTGGAATCAGGATTTTTCAGCTTGGTCTGATAGGCTGTAGCCAATCCTACCAAACCTGCACCAATGATGATAATATCATAGTTCATTATCTGTTATAATCTTGCATCAACCAGATTTCTGTCTAAACATGCTTTGGTATCGAAAACCACAGCATTTTCTTTTTTAAGCTGATCCAGGTCCATTTCCAGGAACTCATTATGAGATACTGCAATCACTAAAGAATCATACTTTTTTCCTTCCTCAAGAGCGTCCAGAATATCAATTCCATATTCATGTTTTACTTCGTCCTTGCTTGCCCAAGGGTCATAAATATCAACATTTACTCCGTAATCAGCCAATTCTCTGTAGATATCTACTACTTTAGTATTTCTGACATCGGGACAGTTTTCTTTGAATGTAACTCCTAAAATCAGGGCATTTGAATTTTTGATCACTCCTCCTTTTGCAATAAGAAGTTTCACCACTTTAGCAGCAACAAACTTTGCAATAGAATCGTTTACACGTCTTCCGGATAAGATCACATCCGGATGATATCCCAGCTGTTCGGCTTTGTGTGCAAGGTAATAAGGATCTACGGAGATACAGTGTCCTCCCACCAACCCTGGTTTATATTTAAGGAAATTATATTTTGTTCCTGCAGCTTCCAATACATCATTCGTATCAATACCTACCCTATCAAAGATTAATGCTAATTCGTTAACAAAAGAAATATTAACATCTCTTTGTGCATTTTCAATAGCTTTTGAGGCTTCTGCAACTTTAATGCTAGGTGCTTTGTGAGTACCTGCAGTAATAATTTTCTTATATAGCTGATCTACTTCTTCAGCAATCTTTTCGGTAGAACCTGAGGTTACTTTTTTAACACTTGTAAGTGTATTTACTTTATCTCCCGGATTAATTCTTTCCGGAGAGTAACCAACAAAAAAATCTTCGTTAAACGTAAGTCCTGAATATTTTTCAAGAACCGGTACGCATTCTTCTTCTGTACATCCAGGAAAAACTGTAGATTCATAAATAACAATATCTCCTTTTTTGATAATTTCTCCCAACATTTTTGAAGCAGAAATCAGTGGATTCAGATCTGGAGCATTATATTTATCAATAGGCGTAGGAACTGTTACAATGAATACATTAGCTTCAGAAATATCAGATAACTGGCTTGTTGCTTTATAGCCTAAAGAACCATTAGATTCGCTATATTTTTTCAGTCCGGTTTCTAATTTATCAACATCAGCTTCAAGCGTTATATCTTTTCCATTATTAAGCTGATCAACACGCTGTGTATTAATATCAAAACCAAAGACAGGATAGTGATCTGCAAATTCAAGAGAGAGAGGAAGACCTACATAACCCTGGCCGATAACCGCTATTTTATACGTTGCTATCATTAACTAAGTTTATTTTTTATTTTTTGAAACCAAGATTGTTCTGTATGCTGATTATAACCATAACCGTATTTATTACTATATCCTAAATTTTCTCTGCTTACATCATTAAGTACAAATCCTACATTTCTTATTTTTTTCTGATCGATATTGCTATTGGCAAAATCTAATAATGCCTTTTCTGTGTATTTAGATCTGGATACATAAATGGTGATATCAGAAAGTTCAGCAATAAGGAAAGTATCTGTTACAAGAAGCAATGGTGCAGTATCCAGAATAATATATTCATATTTTTCTTTCAATTCGCTTAGAAGGATCTCATAACGACCGTTAGATAACAATTCTGTCGGGTTTGGAGGAATCATTCCTGAATAAATTACATCCAGATAAGGATTAAAAGATGATACATGAATAATATCTTTAAGTTTAGTCTCATCATTGTAAAGATATTCCGTAAGCCCGGCAAGTCCCTTTCTGGCAGGATTATATCTTTGAAGCTGAGGGTTTCTGATATCAGATCCTATGATAATCGCTTTTTTCTTAGGGTTTGCCAATGTTAAAGCCAAATTCACAGATGTGAATGTTTTTCCTTCACCTTTTACGGTTGAAGTAACAAATACTACTTTTCCTTTTTTCTCTTTTGAAAGCATGAAATTCATATTGGTAATAAGAATTCTAAATGCTTCCGCCATAGGAGTAATATCATTCATTTTTACTATTTCGGAATCTCCTTTTTCAAGGCTTGGTAATTCTGCAATAATAGGAGCATGGACAACCTTCTCAAGATCATGTTTAGTAATAATCTTATTATTGAAAAGCATTGTCAAATAAATAATAATAAAAGGAATTAACAGACCTGCAACCAGATAAACCGTCAAAATAACATTGGTTTTTGGAGAAATTGCTACTGGTGAAGCATACGCAGCATCCAGAACTTTTGCTTTTGGAGCTATAATAGATTGAGCAATAGCTGTTTCTTCTCTTTTCTGAAGTAAAAGCAAGTACAAATTCTCCTTAATTTGTTGTTGTCTTTCTATGCTTCTGAACATTTTTTCTATAGAAGGAAGTTTTGATATTTTTCCGGAGACTTTATTTTGTTCTCCTAAATATTCATTTCTTGCCAGCTCCAGACCCACTCTGTTCCTTTGGAGAGTCTGCATTATAGTGCTACGCATTGCATTAATTTGCTTTGTAACATCTACCACAGTAGGGTTTTCCGGCGTAGCAGATTCAAGTAATCTGTTTCTCTGTAAAACAAGCTGATTATATGAAGATATTCCTGATATTGCTTCATGATTATTCAATCCAACATTTGCAGGCAAAACCTGATACTGTCCTTGTTTAGAAACATAGCCTATAAGTGCTGTTGTAAGTTCCAGCTGAGCATCCACATCCAGTTGCTTAGCCCTAGCTGCTGCAGAACTTTCTAAATTAATTTTAGCTTCCGTTTCTAAATCAGTAAGATTATTTTTGGATTTAAAGCTTTCTTTCTGATTTTCAACTTCTCCCAGCTCACCTGATAATTTTTTTATTCTATCTTCAATGAAATCCAAAGTCTTTTTTGATTCTGAATTTTTATCTACAATAGCATCATTATTATAAGCTACGATCAGACTATTAATAATATCTTTGGCTTTTGAAATCTGAGGGTACTGATATCCAAGTTTAAGGACAGTAGTTTCTCTATTGACAAGATCAACATTAAGTGGTCCTTGAAGACTATTTACGGCAGCTTCTAGAGAAGAAATCTGAAGTACCAGATTATTTATGTTTATGCCTTTAACTTCTGCAGAGTTAAATTTGGGATTTTTTATTATTATAATATTAGCAAATGGCAAACTTATTGTTTTACCATAAGTTGTTATAATATCTTTCTTAAGACTTTCTCCATTCAATGTTAACTTCTCTCCATTGATGGCAAGTTGAATTGTATTTACAGAGCCTTTATCTTTTTTCTCTCCAATTACTCTCACTTCTACAGGGGAAGTTTCTTTATATAGCTCTAAGGTTCTTATTTTTCCTTTTGCTGTAATGTTAGTTTGAAGATTTAAACTGCTGATAACTTCACTCATCATCTTTTTTGACTTCAAAACTTCTATTTCATTGGCTATGCTATTGGTTTTAAGCCCCCCAATTCCTGACAAATCAGGTAATACTCCCAAATCATTTGCCATTACTGATGAAGAGGAATTTTTAGCATCTTTGATAAGAATTGTAGACTGTACACTATAAATAGGAACCATAAACTTTAATGAAATATAGCCTATTATCAGAGCAATAAATGCACTTATAATAAACCAGGGCCATTTTCGGATATATGGTTTTATAATTTCACCAATATTAATCTTGATTATGCTGTTTTCTTCCTCTGAAAATTGTAAAGATTTTTGGTTATCCATCAATTTTTATTTCTTATTAAATAAACTTACCACTACTGCAATGGCTGTAATACCGATAGAAATCGCTGTCAGGTAAAGGCCTGTATTTGGATTTTGCTTTGCTAAAACATCCTTTGTATTGCTTGAAGAAACAATAATAGCGTCACCTTGTTTAAGATTATAATATGGTGAATTAATCAGATTACCATCCAAAATATTAACACGACCATGCGAAACGACACCGTTTTCAGTTCTTACGATTAAGATATCATTTCTTTTTCCATACTGAGTCAAATCACCAGCCATCCCTAATGCATTTAAAATAGTTGCTTGTCCATTAGCTATAGTATAATCTCCTTGTCTATTTACTTCCCCTAAAACGGTTACTTTAAAATTGGCAAGTCTCATATTAACTGTTGGATTAATAACGTATTTCGTCATTTTTTCCCTTAGTTCATCTTTGAAGGCCGTCAAACTTTTATCTGAGGTGTTCAGTTTTCCTAATATTGGAAAATCAATATTTCCATTTGCATCTACAATATAAGTTGGTCCTGACAGTATTGTCGCTCCCTGATTAGGTGTGTTTCCACCTGCCGTGGCATTTGTTTGGACAAGTTCTGACGAAGAATAATTCTGATTAAAAGGTTTTACAACATCCATATCTTTAGCAGTGATCAGAATAACTAACTGATCCCCCACCTGGATTGTATTTGCTGAATTTTTAGCAGAGGCATTGATTGCAACCTGTTCTATATTCTGCATATAATTTAAATCATTCTTAGCATTGGGATTAACTTTACAGGAAATCACTAATGAAGATGCCAAAACTACTGCTAATATTTTTCCTTTCATTCTATTGTTAAATTGTGCAAATATACATTTATATTTTTTCTATTTATCCAAGGCCTCATAAATTGAATTATTGCTTCGGAATTCCGGTACTATTGTCTTGAGAATCCTTACTACTTCTACCTTATCTCTTCTCAGGGAAGCCTTGGTAATTTCTTTAGAAAGCCTGTCTATATCTTCAAATCCCATTGAAGGATCTTTAGAAATCATAATTTTGTCATTATGAGTAGGAAGTGTTTTTGCATCATCACTCAAAAGCTCTTCATACAGTTTTTCTCCCGGTCTCAATCCTGTATAGATGATCTTAATATCTATATTAGGTTCGAATCCTGATAATTTTATCATTCTTTTGGCAAGATCAATAATTTTAACTGGTTCCCCCATATCAAAGACAAAAATTTCGCCGCCTTCCCCCATTGTTCCAGCCTGAAGTACCAGTTCACATGCCTCAGGAATTGTCATAAAATATCTTACAATTTCCGGATGGGTAATGGTTACGGGCCCTCCGGCTTCAATCTGCTTTTTAAAATGGGGAATTACAGAACCGTTGGATCCCAATACATTTCCAAATCTTGTTGTGATAAACTTGGTAACATTACCTTCTACATTCTGAAGCGATTGTACAAAAAGTTCTGCAGCTCGTTTCGATGCTCCCATTACATTGGTTGGATTTACAGCTTTATCTGTAGATACCATTACGAACCTGTTTACTTTATACTTGCTGGATAGTTTTGCAACAATCTTTGAACCTAATATATTAACAAAGATAGCTTCGTGAGGGTTTTCTTCTACCAAAGGTACATGCTTATAAGCAGCGGCATGATATACCATTGAGAAATTATACGTCTGGAACAGAGATTCCATCCTGTGATGATTGGAAACATCTCCTAAAACAAATTTGAAAGCGATATGAGGAAATTTTTCTCTCATTTCAAGTTCAATTTCATAAAGTGGAGTTTCTGCCTGATCTAAAACAACAATCAATGAAGGATTAAAGAGCGCTACCTGTCTTACGATTTCACTTCCTATGGATCCTGCTCCGCCGGTTACTAGTACTATTCTATCAAAATGTCTGCTTTTAACTTTTTCATTCTCAATTTTGATAGGTTTTCTATTTAACAAATCTTCAATCTGAAGATTTCTGATAGATCCGCCCAGGTCGCTGTCTCTCAGTTTTTGTACCGATGGTGCTTTAAAGACATTAAGATCCTTCTCTAAAAATAGATTCACCCATGAATTCATCTCATCTCTGGCCATCATTTCTTTAACAACAAGAACGCCATCAATAATAAGATCTTCTTTGGTATTTTGTTCTATTTTTTCTTTTCCATAAATGGGTTTTCCCAGCAGAGATGCACTTTTAGAATCTGTTCTTTGTGTCAAAAAACCGACTATTTGATAAGGCAAACTCGGATTATCAAGAATAGCGCGCGCAATGGCAATAGATTGTTCATCAATTCCCAATACCAAAATTCTTTTTTTCAATGCACTTCTTCTGTATTCCCTTACAATATGGAAAAATTCTTTCACATAGAGTCTGAAAAGAAATAATCCCATAAATGAAATTACAAAATAAAGCATCAGATAAGGAGTAAGGATGAATTTACTTCCTGTGATCCAGAAATAACAGATATTGATTGTTCCGATGGCCAGCATTGTACAAAAACAGGATATCAGAAGCTTAAATAAATCTATAAATGTGGAATGGCGGATAATCCCGGCATAGGTCTTGAATACATACATAAAAGCAGCATTCACCAGGATAATAAAAGCGAAAATGAGGCTTTTATCATCGTGATATATGAATTCCTGCTTCGTAATTTTTGCGATAATGTAAGTAGAAAGAAATAAAGATATTACCAGAATAATAATGTCTATTACAAGAATTATCCATCTAGGAAGGTATCTTACATCTGAGAGATTGACAACATTATCCCCTCCAAATATTGTTTTTCTAAGAGAATTGTACATTGTCTGTATTGGTGTTCATATTTAATTAAGGTATAATATCTAATTATCCAATCAAAGATAATTTTTGATACAATCATGCAAAAATAAAATAAATTTATTTTAATATACTGAAATCAAAAATAAATTTGATGTTACATTTATATAATCTAACAATTTCATTGCGATACAGCTAAACCCACAGACAAAAATCATACCATACAAACTGTTTGTGAAGGTGATATTTATCTGTACAAATTCTTTATTTCAGCTGTTTTTCTTTAAAAGAATCATTAAATGTTTATATATCAATCCTTTTCAATGAACTGATTGTTTTTTTTCCTAAAAGTCATACGTCAAGTTTTTTTTATTTTATCAATATTTATTCAAAAATATCAATTATTTTCTCATACTCAAAACCTTTACTCATCAAATATTTTATAGTTTTGGTTTTTTTTTGATATTCTTTCAAGCCAGCCTGTTTGGAATAATAATCATCAAAAACTTTCCTGATCGTTTTCTCATAATCTGAGTCATCAATCTCATCAAAACAAGAGTTTATCAACCTTTCTGAAATATGTTTCTGTTTCAGATTCATTTTAATCTTGGTCTTGCCCCAGTGTTTGATGTAAAATTTGCCCCGGATATAGCTCCGGGTAAATCTTTCTTCGTTTAGATAATTTTCTTTCAGCAGAAATAAAATGATTTCTTCTTTTGCTTCATCAATAAGCAGAAATTCTCTCATCTTCTGTTCCACTTCAGCATGGCAGCGATCCTGGTAAACACAATAATTAACCAGTTTCTGTTTAATCTCGTCGAAGGTATAAGATTTCTTTTCCATTTGAATAAAAAAAGAATGAGCAGTCTGCCCATTCTTTATATGATATCGGAATGCCTGTTAGTAATTGAACAGAGCTTTACCTTCCATTAATTCGTTAACTTTCTTTCTTACAGATCCAAGAACTTCTTCATTTTTGATATTGTCTACTACCTCAGAAATTAATCCCGCAATAGTGTCCATATCATTTTCTTTCAATCCTCTTGTTGTAATAGCCGCAGTTCCCAATCTGATACCAGATGTTGTAAATGGTGATTTATCATCAAAAGGAACCATGTTTTTGTTACAAGTAATATCAGCAAGAACTAATGCTTTTTCAGTTTCTTTACCGTTTACTCCTTTATTTCTAAGGTCTACCAGCATCAGGTGATTATCTGTACCACCACTTACAATATCAAATCCTCTGTCGATCATTGCTTTTGATAATGCCTGAGCATTAGCTTTAACCTGTTTTGCATAGGTTTCAAACTGTACATCTAAAGCTTCACCGAAAGCTACCGCTTTACCAGCAATCACGTGCTCAAGAGGTCCTCCCTGAATACCTGGGAACACAGCTCCGTCCAGTACCTGGCTCATCATTTTGATTTCTCCTTTTGGAGTTTTATGACCGTAAGTATTTTCAAAGTCTTTCCCCATCATGATCATCCCTCCTCTTGGTCCTCTCAACGTTTTGTGGGTAGTGGTAGTTACTACATGGCAGTGTTCGAATGGAGAATTTAACAATCCTTTTGCTACAAGACCTGCCGGGTGAGCGATATCTGCCCAAAGAGTAGCACCTACTTCGTCTGCCACTTCTCTGAATTTAGCATAGTCTAAATCTCTTGAATACGCAGAGAAACCAGCAATAAGCATTTTTGGTTTTTCTCTCAACGCTACTTCTCTCATTTGGTCATAATCAATAAGACCTGTTTCCTGCTGAACTCCGTAAGAAACTACGTTATATTGAATCCCTGAGAAATTCACTGCAGAACCGTGAGTAAGGTGTCCCCCCATTGAAAGGTCCATACCCATGATTTTGTCACCTGGTTTCAAAACTGCAAGATAAATGGCTGCATTCGCCTGAGAACCGGAATGTGGCTGAACATTCACATAGTCTACTCCGAAAAGTTCTTTAGCTCTGTTGATCGCTAAAGTTTCAACCTCATCTACTACTTCACATCCTCCGTAATATCTTTTTCCGGGATATCCTTCAGCATATTTATTTGTCAGTACACTTCCCATTGCTTTCATTACATTTTCAGAAACAAAATTTTCTGATGCAATAAGTTCTAAACCATGGGTTTGTCTTTGTCTTTCCTTTTCAATCAGGTCGAAAATAATATCCATTTTACTTTTAGTTTTTGAAATTTTCACCCCAAATGTACGGAATTTTCGTCGAGATTTCTCTATTGAAAAAATGATTTTTAAACACTAAAAAATGAAAACACCTATGAATAAATCCAATATTATGATTGTTTTAATTGCATTAAAAAGCTCCTAAAATTCTTCATCTGATAGTTCCTTATTCACTACTGCGCCTGCAAAATTTCCCTGCGCAACCGCATTGGCTACGGAACGCATCATGGTTACATTATCTCCACAGGCAAAAACTCCGGAAACGGTTGTTTTCTGCATCATATCTACCTTGATAAATCCCTGTTCTGTCAGTTCACATCCCAAATCATCGGATACATTGATATTTTGTTCAAAAGGAATTTTAGCATACAAAGCCTGCAACGGAACTTCCTTTCCGTTTTTAAAAATTATTTTTTGAATGAAACCGTTTTCATGTTTTATTTCTTTGATTTCATTTTCGTTAAGAACGATTTTATTCTGCTTCAGTTTTTCAAGTTGTTCGTCACTAAGAACAGCTTTTCCATTGGTAAATAAAGTGAGGTTTTTAGTCAGATTAAAAATCAGTTTTGAAAACTCGTAGGCCATATCTCCATTGGAAAGAATTCCGGTAATCTCTTTTTTCACTTCATAGCCATGGCAATATGGGCAATGGATAACAGAAATTCCCCAGCATTCTGCAAATCCAGGAATATCCGGCATGATATCTTTCACTCCGGAAGCCAGAATAAGTTTTTTAGCATAGAACTTTTCATGGGAAGAGGTTTCAACTTCAAAACCTTCGGCTGTTTCTGCTGTTTTTACGACTGTTCCATTATAAAACCGTACAGTGTCATACTTTTCTACATCTTCTTTTGCCAGCTTTGCAATTTCCGCAGGAGTTTTCCCGTCATGAGTCACAAAATTGTGTGAATGCGGAGTTTGTGTGTTGCAAGGTTTTCCGTTATCGATAATCAGAACTTTTCTTAAAGATCTCCCCAAAGACATTCCTGCTGATAATCCTGAATAGCTTCCTCCTATTATAATAACATCAAAGTTTTTGTTTTCCATAGTTCAGTTGATAATTGATAATTGATAATTGATAATTGATAGTACAAATTTAAACTAAAATCAATTAATGCAATAAAGTTGCAATAATATTTATCTATTAACTTTATCCTGTCTACAAATCATCATTTCCAACTTTACTGAAAACTATTTCCACTCATTTTTAACTTCGGTAATTTCGTCCTGAATTCTTTTATTGACATCTATTTTTGCTCCCTGTAAACTGAAAATAGCGGTTCCTCTTTCTCTTGCGTACGGATTGGTAATAGAATCAATTAATTTTGAAACCTCAAAAAAAGAGCCGGATTCTTTAAGTTCTTTCCCTGCTTCAGGGGCATCTTTGACTCTGATAACATTTTTATATTTCTTGCTTAAGTCAATCCAATTAATATAGTCTGCATTAAAGGACATGGCCTTTACTCCAGCTTTTGAATAATACTTAATTGCTCCGGCCTGTCCATAATTATCACACAGCACCATGGTATTTCCGGATTCTGATAACCTGGAATATTCTTTATCTACTTTTTGAGCCAGCTCTTTCCAGCCCTGCATATCGGCAAAATCCTGTGGTAATGCGTGATCTTTCCCGTCTTCCCAGCGAAGCAGTCCGAATTTTTTATACTGATCCTGATGGGATTCAATATAAGCAGGACTTTTATTGGGAAAGACTACATTATATAAGGGAAGAAACAAAATGACCGGAATGAGAATGATGACTGGTTTCAAAAATCTTTTCCATCCTTTTTCAAGCACATGCCCGAGAAATACGGAACCAAAAGCAATATAAACCGGATACAAACCTATCGCATAATAATCTTTTGCTTTAAAAAACAAAAACAGAGTAATTGTAATGATATAACTCCAGAAGAAAAATCTGAATTTTTCAAAAGGTTTGTATAGTAATAACGCTCCCCAGCCTGCTATAATAACAAAAAGAACACCTATGAAAAAGAGGATCTGAGATTTCATAAAATCCATCCGGTCTATATGCACAAGCTGTTTTTCGGAAAGTTCTTTCATATGATGAATGACCGGAAACTGGTTCTGATACTGCCAGAGAAGATTGGGAAAAACAATAATTAAAGCTAAAAGAGCAGCCCAATATACATGAGACTGCATAAAAATCTTCCTTTGCTCTGTTAACAATAGTGCGGGAATAAGTCCTAACAATGCAAAAGCAATATTGTATTTATTTAATATTCCTATTCCGACAATAATAGAACCTATATATAACCATTTTACTTGTTGGGAATTTAAATATTTAATCAGGCCATAATAAAGGAACAGCCACAGAAAAATTTCTAAAGATGTCGGCTGAAATAACATGTTTACCCGAAGAAGTACTGAAAATAAGATACCTAACGAGGCTAATATTTTAGCAAACAGGTTTCCTTTGAGTTCTTCAACAATTTTCCATGCCAGTACAATCGTCAAAGCTCCAAACAGGGTTGGAAAAAATTTAACCCAAAAGATGGAATTTCCCAGTATTTTAATCAGCCAGGCCAGCCAGGAATTAACGGGAGGTACGGAGAGATATCCCCATGCCAGATGATTGGCCTGATCAAGATGCAGGTATTCGTCTCTGTGCAATTCATACTCAGGACTTATCAACGAGTATTGGAGGGCAAACTTTGTGATGATAAAAAGTAACAGAATCCAATAGTCTTTTTTCATGGGATATAGTTTGGAATTTAAAAGTAAGACATTTACAGTCTACTTTTTGTTACAATCTTGTTATTAATTAATAAAAAAAGAATCCCGGAGAAAAAAATTCCTCCGGGATTCACAGTTTAAAAGTGTATAGTGTAGTTTATTATTTTTTGTTTGCTTTTTCTTTAAGCTCTTCTTTGTCTTTATCAGACGGATTCCAAACTTTAATCTCAGTATCTTTTGTGATATTTGATCCCGGAAGAATCTGAACGTTGATCCCGTCACTTGCTCCCAGTTTCACATATACTTTTTTGAATTTCCCATCTTTTTGTTTTACCTCTACGAAAGGTACATCTTTTCCTTGTTTCTTTTCATACTGAACCAAAGACTCATCCAATAATAATGCATTTTTCTGAGAACTCAAAACAATTTCACCATTTGCAGAAAAACCTGCTCTAATATACTCATTATTAGGATTAGTTACATTCCCTTCTACCGGAAATTTAATAGTTCCGGCATTATCTTTTCCTTTAGGAGCAATCATGGTTAGTTTTCCAGGGAATGTTTTATTTTGAAGAGCACCAATCACGATGTTCATATCCATACCTTCACTTAGCTTTCCTGCTTGTGCTTCATCAATTTCACCTTTAAAAATCAAGACGTTCAAATCCGCCACTGAACAGATAGTAGTTCCGGCGTTAAAGTTGTTGGCTTCAATCACCTGACTTCCCGCTTTTACAGGAACTTCAAGTACGGTACCTGAAGCTTTGGAACGAATTTCTGTAGTTGCTAAACCTTGTCCTTTAAGTTCAGGGGTTGCTCCTGTTTTAGCGATCTGCAATCTTTTTTGAGCGGTATTCAATTGCTGTTGAGCATTTTTCAAAGTCTGCTGCTGAGAGTATAACTGCTGCTGGGAGTTCAGATACTCCTGTTTAGAAGCTACCCCTTGCTTGTAAAGCTTATCCTGCATTTCAAACTGCTTTTGCATATTTCCTACATTCATCTGAGCATTACTGATCTGGATCTGCGCATTCTGAACTTCCTGCTGGGCAGCATTTACTTCAGATATACTTGGAACAATTTTTACGGTAGCAATCAGCTGTCCTACTTCCACTTTATCTCCTTCTTTTACTAAAATCTTATCGATAATCCCTGCAATATTGGGCTTGATTTCAATTTCTTCTTTGGGTACAATTTTTCCTGTTGCCATCACTTTGTCATCCATGTTCTGAATAGTAGGTTTGCGGGTAAGGAAAGCCTCACTTTCTTTGGAGTTTGATTTGATAAAATAGCCAAGCCCTGAGAACAATGCCACTGCAAATAAAAGCCCCAAGACTATATAAATGGCTTTTTTCCAGGTGAATTTCTTTTTCATATGTATAGTTTATTTTTTATTAAATTGAGTGATGTGAAAATTAATTATTCTGTTCTTAATGCTTCAATAGGTCTGATCTTTACCGCTCTCTGCGCAGGAATCATCCCGATTATCAATCCTAAAACCACCATTACAGCCATCGCTGCAAATACGTTTCCATAGTTAACGGTCGGGTTATAAAAAGGAAATGAATCCTGACCTTGGGTAGCCGCATTGAGAATCATGAGTACAAAAATTCCAGACATAAAACCTATTAATCCTGAGGAGAGTGTAATCACAACACTTTCCAGCAAAATCTGATTTCTCACTTCAGCAGGCTTTGCTCCCAATGCTCTTCTGATCCCGATTTCTTTGGTTCTTTCTTTTACTGTAATCAAAAGGATATTTGAAATAGCGATTACTCCTGCAAGAATAGTCAGTGTACCAACAATAATGGTCAGTAACTGCATTCCTGTAAGAAAACCGGTCAGCTTTTTAAACTCTTTTCCAAGGTTGAAACTTCCGAAAGCATTGGTATCTTCAGGGGAAACTTTATTTTTGGTTTTCAACACCTGTTTCACATCTTCTTCCACGGAATTGACGTTAGCATTAGGCTTGCTTACGATAGCAAACAGGTCTATCTGGTCTCCTGCATTATACATTTTCGTGTAAGTGGAAAGTGGAATGAAAGCTGTCTGATCATTTTCAAAGCCGCCTCCTTTTTTCACGCGGAAAACTCCGATGACATTAAAGAAGAGCCCTTTAATATTGATTGATTTTCCTATTGGATTTTCTTTTTTCTTGGAATCAAAGAAGTTTTTATAGATTTCTTCTCCGATAACTACTACATTTTTATTCCCGGAAACATCTGCATCATTGATGTAGCGTCCGTAGATCAGTTTCTTTTCTGAAATTTTATTTCCTACAGAGTAATCTCCGGTAAGCGAATACGTTCCGTTTTTGCCGTTTCTTGACATGGCTTCTCCCGGTGTTCCGGTAAAACTTCCTCTGGCATTTTGCGGTGATATATAATCTATAGCAGTTACTTTTCTTTTCAGCATATCCATATCTACCAGGTTCAGGTGAACTTCTCTCCCTTTAGGAAATCCTTCATATGGAATGGACGTTTTCTGTGCCCACAGGAAGATTGAATTGGTAGCAAAACCGGAAAATAATTTATCAAAACCATTCTCCATTCCTTTTGCGGCTCCAAGAAGGCTTACATACAAAAACATCCCCCATCCTACGCCAATCATGGTAAGAAATGTCCGGAGTTTATTATTCCTCAATGAATAATAAATTTCCTGCCAAGTATCTTTTTTAAATATGATATTCACCTTTTTGAATTATAAGTTATAAATTATGAGTTATGAATTCTATTCATTCTTTTAACTAAAAATTTTCTTTACTTTTTAGCTTATATTATTCTGTTCTCAATGCTTCAATAGGTTTGATGCTTGAAGCTCTGTATGCGGGCACAAATCCAGCAATCAATCCTGAAAAAATCAGTGCAATGAATGCCATAATAATAGCTCCCCAACCTACGCTTGGGCTTTTAATGAAGAATTCTTCAAGACTGTCACCAATAAGACTTAATGTCAAAACGCCTATTCCTACTCCTATAAGTCCGGATACTACTGTAATCACAACACTTTCCTGAACAATCAGTCCTACGATTCCGCTTGGCTTTGCTCCAATGGCTTTTCGTACTCCGATTTCTTTGGTTCTTTCTTTCACGATATACACCATGATATTACTGATCCCGATAATTCCTGCAAGCAATGTCCCCAGACCAATAAATCCAACAATAGCTGTAAGAACTGCCATAAACGTAAAGGTATCATTCATGTTTTTGGCGTTATTCCAGACACGAACTCCATTTTCATCATCAGGAGAAACATTTTTTCTGGCTTTCAATTTATCTTGTAACTCATCACCATATTTTATGGCCTGATCCGGAGTCAACTTATCATTATAGGTAATATACGCTATATTCACCGTATCAGAACCCTTTTTCATCTGCTGTAAAGTGGTAATAGGAACTGTAATATGTCTTTCATCTCTGTCTCCTCCATCATCTGAAAAGACTCCGATCACCTTGTACATTTTTCCATTAATATCCAGCTCTTTTCCAATAGGATTTCCATTCTTGATCAAATCCCGCTGAACCATTCTTCCGATTACGGCAACATTTAATTTCCTTGTCAAATCCATAGAGGTCAGATAACGACCATCAATAATTTTTCTATTCTCAATAACCTGCTCCCCCGGCTCCGCACCATTGATCTGATAAAGACCACTCTCTTTTCCGTATTTCACCATTAAATTGGCGCTATACCTGGGACTTGAAGGACCCGCTTTTTTCTTATCTGCATTAATCAAAAAATCATAGTCTGCGTTATTCATTGAAACATTTCTATCAGACTGTAATCCTTTATACGCTAAAGTGGCTTTCCCTGTTGAAATAATAATAAGATTCTTAGCATCTCCGGCAAATCCTTCAGAGAAAGCATTCTGAAGTCCTTTTCCAATTCCAAAAAGTACAATGAAAATAAACAGTCCCAGGGCTACTGTAAACCCTGAAAGTACTGTCCTGAGCACATTGCTCCGGATAGAACTGAATATTTCCTGCCAACGATCTAGGTCAAACATAGTTTTTATTTTTTTACTTTGTAAAAAAGTCAATTAGCTGCGCTCTCAATTTTCTTCGAAGTCAGTTAACTTTGTTGTCAATTTGTCCTTCATCAGAAAACGGTTACGAACCTAATTAATTTTCACAT
>Ga0075158_10000955_pt1 | contig 22677 bp, 24 predicted proteins | sample JI91814BDNA_FD_70968 | JGI IMG/M metagenome (GOLD analysis project Ga0075158, IMG submission 70968) | Wastewater effluent complex algal communities from Wisconsin, to seasonally profile nutrient transformation and Carbon sequestration -... | ecosystem: Engineered > WWTP > Effluent > Algae... | reverse complement strand
TCCAGCGTGCGGGTGTCATAGGTGAGTGGCAGCAGGTCATTGAGGAAGTGGTCGCCGTGGGTGGACCAGGCAAGGTGTTCGGAAACAGCATCCGGTTGATAGCGATCCACCAGGTACGCGAGGCGGTCGAGATGATTGCGATCCAATGGTCCTTCCGTGCCGATCGACAGGCCCACGCCGTGCAGGGACATCGGTCGTTGCTCGCGCATGCGTGTCAGCCAGGCATGCGGTGGGCCACCGGCGCCCATGTAATTTTCGGCATGCACTTCGAAGAAGGCGGGTGCGTTTGCATCCTCCATCCAGTCTTGCAGGTGTTGTGGCTTGAATCCGGCGCCTGCGCGAGCAGGCAAGCCGGTACCAAGGCGTGCACGAGACACGCCATGCGGAGATGGGGAGGGTGGATTCATCCGCATGGCATGCATCGCTTGCATCGGCGTCTGCTCAGCCGGCTTTGGCTGGCTTCTTGGCCATGAAGGCGGCCAACTGACCGTAACCGGTCGATGAAGTCTTCGATTCGGTCTTGGTGCAGGTACCGGCGGGCACGTACTTCCACGAATTGGCCTGGTGGTCCGTCTTGGACGATCCGGCGCAACTGGTGCCGGCGCCAGCGGCGCAATCGTTCTTTCCGGCCATGGCGATGCCGTAGCAGCGTTCCTTGGCAGCCGCTGCCTTTTCAGCGGCGGCAACAGGCGTGGCAGACATGGCAAGGGCGGAGCCAAGCGCGGCGGCAAGGGCGAAGGCAGGCAGCAGGGTGCGGGTCTGGGATGTCATGGGGATTCTCCGAAAGATGGGTAGGTGGCGCGAGGTGGCGGGGCTGGCTCCAGCATGCGCAGGCTCCAGCACGTCCTCACACCTGAAGGATTCGTTCCATCGGGGAAATAGTTACGCCCGATTGCAAAGCCATCCAGCGGTGCTAGCCTCGTGGTCGGTTTTCCAGATGGCCTGGCTGCATCGAGTGCGCAAGATCCTCCACATCGACATGGATGCCTTCTATGCATCGGTCGAACAACGCGACAATCCCGACCTGCGCGGCAAGCCCGTCATCGTCGCCTGGCGTGGCGCGCGTTCGGTGGTGTGTGCGGCGTCCTACGAAGCCCGCGTCTTTGGCGTGCGCTCGGCGATGCCGGCGGTGCGCGCGGAGCGGCTGTGCCCGCAGGGGATTTTCGTGCCGCCGGATTTCACGCGTTACAAGGCGGCGTCGAAAACCATCCGCGATATTTTCCTGCGCCATACCGACCTGGTCGAGCCGTTGTCGCTGGACGAAGCCTACCTGGACGTTACCGAACCGAAGACCGACTTTCCCAGCGCCACCGCCATCGCCGAAGACATCCGTCGCCAGATCCGCGAGGAAACGGCGCTTACCGCTTCGGCTGGCATTGCGCCCAACAAGTTCCTGGCCAAGATCGCCTCGGACTGGCGCAAGCCGGACGGGCAATTCGTTATCCGTCCACAACCCGTGGATGCGTTCCTCGCGCCCCTTCCCGTGGCCAAGATTCCCGGCGTTGGCAAGGTGATGCAAGGAAAACTGTCTGCGCTGGGCATCGAGATCGTCAGCGACCTGCGTGAATTCCCAATGGAAGAACTGCAGCGCCACTTCGGCAGCTTCGGTGCGTCGTTGTACCGGCGTGCACGCGGCATCGACGAACGCCCGGTGCAACCCGACCAGCCGGTTCAATCGATCTCGGCCGAGGACACCTTCGCGCAGGACGTGCCGCTTGATGCACTGGAGCCGACCATCCGCCGGTTGGCAGTCAAGATCTGGGAGGCCTCGCGCAAGACCGAGCGCGTGGGCCGAACGGTGGTGTTGAAATTGAAAACGTCGCAGTTCCGCATCCTCACCCGCAGCCATACGCCGGAGTCACCGCCGGCTTCATTGGAAGTGCTGACCGACATCGCGCTATCGCTGTGTGGCCGCGTGGAGCAGCCGGCAGGCACGTTGTATCGACTGGTCGGCGTGGGGCTGGGTGGGTTTCGCGAGCGTGAAGAGGGTGCATCGCAGGGCTCGCTGTTCGGCGAAGCGGGCGCGACCTAGTAGTCCAGTAGCTGGATATGGCAACAAACCATTCGTAGTGAGCTTGCCCAGAACCCGGTTCGTGGTGAGCTTGCCTAGAATACCGTTCATGGTGAGCCTGTCGAACCATGCCTTTCGCGCAGAGCGCGGGTTATCGCAAACCCACGCATGCCACCAAGAGCGTGGTTCGACAGGCTCACCACGAACGGGATTCCTGAAAATGCCAGCCGCGAGCGGGACAGGTATGCTTGTGGGCCGACCATGAAACACGCGGACAACCCTTGAGCTTTCCCTACGCACTCGTCGTCTTCGACCTCGACGGCACCCTGGTCGACAGCGCTTCGGACATCGCCGAGGCCGTGAACCGCACGCTGGTGGACTGGTCGTTGCCGCGCGTCGAGGAGCCTGTCATCCGCGGCTGGATCGGCGACGGCGCGCGCGCGCTGGTGGGCAGTGCATTCGCGCATGCCGGAAAGCCCGTCGATTTGGATGAAGTGATGCCCGGCTTCATGGTGCACTACGCCGATTGCCTGCTGCTGTATCCGACGGTCTATCCGGGCGTGGTCGAAACACTGCAGTCCTTGCGTGATGCGGGCATCGCGGTGGCGGTCTGCACCAACAAGCCGGAGCGCTTCGTGCGTCCGTTGCTGGATGCGTTGGACCTGGGCCAGTATTTCGAATGCATCGTCGGCGGCGACACGCTGCCTGAGCGCAAGCCCAGCGCGTTGCCACTATTGCACGCGGTCAATCGTTTTGGCCTGCAGCCGGCGCAGTGCCTGATGGTGGGTGATTCAGCGACCGACCTGCAGACGGCGGCCGCCGCGAAGGTGCCGATGGCGTTGGTGACCTATGGCTACCTGCGCGGAATGGATCCGCATTCGGTTGCAGGCGTGCGCGTAATTGGCGACATGCGCGAATTGCTGGACTAGTTGTCCTGTGCGAAGAGCAAATCCTCCCCGGCCCTCCTTTTTCAAAGGAGGGGGTGCGCATGCAGGGCCGTGTCGTGGAATTCCAGGGCTCCACGCATGCATCGGTTGCGTGTGTGTTGCTTGCGCTTGGCCTCCCCCTTTGCAAAAGGGGGATTGAGGGGGATTTGCTTTTGCTCTACTTCGCCGACTGGTAACGGATGCTCAGCCCGTACTCGCGACCCGGCTGGTGGTACCAGGCGATGGTTTCGTACTCGCGGTCGAAGACATTGGTCGCGCGTGCCTGCAGCGTCCAGTCGCGGTGCAGCGCGTATTCCACGCGCAGATCCAAAGTGCCATAACCGGCCAGGCGCACGCTGTTGGCGGCATCGTCGAAGCGGTGGCTCGCGCCGTTGGCGGTAATGCCGAAGCGGAAATCACCAAAAGCGCGATCCACATCGACGCGCGCGGTGTCGCGTGCACGCCGGGCCAACACGTTGTCGCGGTTATAGCCGTCGGTGCGGTTGCGCGGATCGGCGTGGCTGACCTGCGCGGCCAAGTCCCAGCCTGCCAGCGAGATCGCACCGGTCAATTCGGCACCGCGTATGCGCGCTTTCTCGATGTTGTTGGGCAGGAAGATCGCGGCATCGTAGGAAACAAGATCATCCACGCGGGTCTCGTACAAGTTGAACGTCCAGTTCCATGTGCTGGCATATTGCGCCAGCCCGATGTTCAAACTCTTCGAGGATTCCGGCTTCAGGTCCGGGTTGCCGAAGAACGGGTAGTACAGGTCGTTGAACGTCGGTGCCTTGAAGCCTGTGCCGTAGCTCGCATTGAGCTTGAAGCCGCCGCCGAAGGCCATGCCCCAGCCGAGGCTGCCCGTGGTGTGGTTGCCGAACTGTTCGTTGTCGTCATTGCGCACGCTGGCCTGGAGCTGCTGCGTGCCGAACGTGCCCTGGTATTCGACGAACACGCCGGTGTTGTCGCGGCTGTCCGCGTCGAAGGCCGTGGTGCTGGTGATGTCATCCTGCTGCCAATCGCCGCCGACGCTAATCAATTGCTTTTCGCCAAAGCTGAAATCGCCCTGCACGGATGCAGTGTCGCGACGCGTGTCGAAGGTGCCCACGAAGTCGCGCATGCCTGCAAGGGCGTCTGCGTAGTAGCTGTCGGATTCGTCCAACGCGCGGCCCACCTGCGCCGTGACCTTGATGCGTTGCGAAGGCGTCCAGCCCAGTCGGCCGCCGAGCACCTGCTGCAGGTTGTCGGATTCGTTGCCGCTGTAGATGCTGCCGTCGAATTCATTGAAGGAATCGGCGTTGAGGAAGTGGGCTTCGACTTCCACGCTATCCGTGATGTTGACGCCGCCGCGCAGGTTTATCGACAGGTTGCGGTAGCCGTCGTCATCAGGTTCGTCCGCATAACACCCTGCGCCCCAACCGGCGGCGGTGCCGCGGCAGGCGTTGATGCCGTCGGTTTCCTGGTAGGCCGCCTGTGCGCTGACCCAGGCGCGATCGCCGCGGTAGCTGAAACCGCCGCCGGCTTCGCGCAGGTTGTTGCTGCCGCCGCCCACGCGCAGGTTCTTCTGCAGGCCGGTGCCGCCGCGCACAGTGAAAATCTGGATCACGCCGCCGATGGCTTCCGATCCGTACAGGCTGGAGCGCGGACCGCGCACGATTTCCACGCGCTCGATCTGGTCGATCGGGAAGTCCTGGAACATGGCCAGGCCGGCGGTGGCCGAGCCGACGCGGATGCCATCGACCAGCACCAAAACATGGTCGGATTCAGTGCCGCGGATATTGACCGTGGTCAGCTTGCCCAGGCCGCCCTGGTTGGACAGGCTGATGCCGGCGCGGCCCTGCAGCAGGCCTTGCAAGGAGCGGGCCTGGCTGCGCTCGATCGCTTCGCGATCAATCACCTCTACCGGCAGCAGGCTGTCCTGCACGGCGACTTGCGTGCGCGTGGCAGTGACCACGATTTCATCGAGTTCGGTGGCGCGCTCGTCGCTTTGTGCAAACGCGGCGTGGGGAAGTGCCAGCGCGATGGCCAGCGTGAGGATGTGGTGCGTGGTGTTGCGTGGTTGCATGCAAGTGTCTCCATCGCGCACGACCCGTACGCGTTGTGGGATTGGAGTTGCAAGCAGGAACAAGCATGCGAAGGGCCGCAGCACGGACCGCCGCCGCAATGCCCGCCGCATTGCAACCAGTGAGCCCAAGGCCGGTCTCCGGGCTTGCGAGTTGAAGCAGTCACTCGCGAGAGTGCTGGTTCGGCCGTGGCGCCTTCCCATGCGGAATCCCGTGAGGAATACCGGCAGATTCCGCGGAATCTGCTGACACAGTGGCTGGTTGCGTTGGCTGGCTCGCTTACCGTTGCGGGGGCAGCGCTGGACTCGTCATGCACGACCGTGGTCGTTGGACTCACCGGCTTCCCGTTTCAACCCTTGTGCACGAATGCGCCGTCGGGTCACCTTGAAGCGCGTGCAGTCTACCTGATGGCGCGATGCATTGCCTTCAAACGATGGCTCACGCGAGGATCGGGTCAGCACGACTGTTGTAGATCCGAGCTTGCTCGGATGATTCTGATTCCATGCAAAGAGCATCCGGGCAAGCCCGGAACTACAAATAGCTATTCGCGCTATTCGTGCTCTTCGCTCTCGGGCTCGTCCAGGAAGCCGCCGTACGACGGCGCTTCGTCTTCCTGCACCATCGTGGTGGTCACCGGACCAGCGGCTTGTCGGCCACGTGGGAGTGGCAACAACGCGGTGGCGGCTTCCAGCTCGGCAATCAATACCAGGCGTCGTGCTTCAGGCACTTCCTGCCAATGACAATCGGCCAGTGCGCCTTCCAGCGCATACAGCAGGTTGAGGCTGGGGCGGAAACCGGCGCGCTTCACGCGCAGGAAGGCATCCACGGCGCCCGCCGCGGCGATGTCGTCGTAGGTGCGCAAACCCACCTGGCGCAACCACGCCGCAGACTTTGGTCCGATGTTGCGCAGCTTGGGTGCGGCGGTGGTCAACGCAAGGACTCCACGAACACGCCGGCAATCGCTTCCAGGCCTGCCTGGTCCACGGCATCGAAACGGTCCACGCGCGGGCTGTCCAGGTCGAACACGCCGATCAGCTCTGCACCGCGCAGCAGCGGCACCACCAGTTCGGAACGCGAGGCCGCATCGCAGGCGATGTGGCCGGGGAAGTCTTCGACGTCGGCGATGCGCTGGGTCTGGCGCGTGCTGGCCGCCGCGCCGCACACGCCCTTGTCCAGGGCGATGCGTACGCAGGCGGGCTGGCCCTGGAACGGGCCGACGACCAGTTCGGTGCCGTCGAAGAAATAGAAACCCACCCAGTTGAGATCCGGCAGCGCGTGGTAGACAAGCGCGGACAGGTTGGCAGCATTGGCAACGCGGTCCGGTTCGCCAAAGACAAGGGCGCGGGCCTGTTCGGCCAACTGCGCGTATTGCTCCGGCTTGCTGCCAGCGAGGGTCTGGGTGGCGAAGGACATCATGGGATTCTATCCCTAAATGTGAGGGCGTTCAGGGTCCATGCGGCCAACAGCGGCCGCTTGCCAGTGGCGGCTGCATGCGCCACCGTTGTCCCCCCGAGTCATCCCCACTCGCCGAGCCCGCACGGCTCTTCCACGCCATGAACAGTTTCTACGTCACCGGTACCGACACCGGCATAGGCAAGACCGTCGCGTCCACCGCGCTGCTGCATGCGCTGCGCCTGCGCGGGCTGCATGCGGTGGGCATGAAACCCGTGGCCAGCGGCTGCGTGCAGACACCCGAAGGCTGGCGCAACGACGATGCGCTGGCGCTGCTGGCGGCCAGCGACCCGGCACCTGCGTACGCCGACCTCAATCCATATGCGTTGCCACAGCCTTTGGCGCCGGAACTCGCGGCGCAGGACGCGGGTGTCGTGCTCGAACTCGACCGTATCGTGCGCGCCTACCAGCGCCTGCGCGCCACGGCCCACGGCGTGGTGGTGGAAGGGGTGGGCGGCTGGGCGGCGCCGTTGTCGGCCACGCTGGACCAGGTGCATCTGGTGCGTGCGCTGCAACTGCCGGTGGTGCTGGTGGTGGGCATGCGCCTGGGCTGCATCAACCACGCGCGGCTCACGGCAAAGGCGATCGTGGACGACGGTTGCCAGTTGGTGGGTTGGATCGCCAACCACGTGGATGCGGACATGGAGCGCCAGGACGAGAATTTCGAAATGCTGCGCCAGCGGCTGCAGGCGCCTTGCTGGGGCAGGCTTCCTTATTCTGCGGATCAGGATGCCGCACAGATGTCGCGTGCGTTGACGTTGGAGTGAGTGTGGTTCGTGGGCGTGCGTAGGAGCGACGTGAGTCGCGAATGTCGTAGTTCACGATGATTGCATTCGCGACTCACGTCGCTCCTACGCACGCTCCCACAAGGTCACCCCACAATCCTGCGGGCAATAAAAAACCCGGCAGCGTGGGGGCTGCCGGGTCGGCTGCGCGGGGGGAGGGACCCGCGCAATAAAACGACGAGGTATTACGTGCTGCTTACTTGCCCTTGGCGGCCTTGGTCGCCTTGGCCACGGAAGCCTGGGCGGTTTCGCTGGCGGCTTCGAACTGGCTCTTGGCCAGCTGGCCGATGGCTTCGTTGGTCTTCAGGGTCAGGCCGATCACTTCCTGGTTAGCGGCGGCAACGCGCTCGGCATTGTCCTTGGCGATCTGCAGGCCCTTCGGGAACACGGTCTTGTAGGCTTCGACGTCGCGGATTTCAGCCAGCTCGGTGAAGTAGGCGGTGGTGGCGTCGATGTTCTTCTCGAACGCCTTCAGCTGCACGCCGAAGATGGTTTCGGCATTTTCCAGGGCCAGGCGGTTGGCGCGCGCAGCGGCGGCGGCGAACTGGTGGGTGAAGGTGGTGAACTGCTCATTCAACTGTGCGGACATGGTGTGTCTCCAGATAGGGTTGTACTGATTTGTTGCAGTGCAATATACAGACCTCATTGTTGCAGCGCAACAACAGGCGTATGGAAATCCGACGAACGGTCAGTACCCGTTTGTAATCAAACGCTTGTATGGATCGGTTTTCACCACATGGCCCAGTGGGAGCGGCGTCCCGCCGCGAGCTTTTGCCCTTGATTTATGCAATTCAAACCGAAGAGCTCGCGGCGGGACGCCGCTCCCACATCGGGATTGGGCTCAGCCGCGGTAGCGACAGCCCGAGGTGCAGGTTTCGTGGACCACGATTTCGCTCAGGGCCGGCAGGGCGGGCTTGAGCCGGTCCCAGATCCAGATGGCCAGCCGTTCGCTGGTTGGATTGTCCAGGCCTTCGATGTCGTTGAGGTAGTGGTGGTCCAACTGGTCGTAGATCGGCTTGAAGGCCGCCTTGATGTCGCCGAAATCCATGATCCAGCCGCTGTCCGCACCCGGCTCTCCTGCCACGCGGATCTCGATGCGGAACGAGTGTCCGTGCAGGCGCGCGCACTTGTGCCCGGGCGGCACGTTGGGCAGCCGGTGCGCGGCTTCGAGGGTGAAGATCTTGAAGATATCCATGGGCGGCATTGTAGGTGAGTGATGGGTTGTCACGGCCTTTGATGAACCCGGACTGAGGCGTGGAGTGCTTTTGTGGGAGGGGCTTCAGCCCCGAAGCTCTTGGCTGAAAGCGTCGGGGCTGAAGCCCCTCCCACAAGAGCCAGGCTTGCTGAAAGCAAAAGGCCGGCCCGAAGGCCGGCCTTTCCTGTTCAATCTCAAGGATTGATCAGCGTGCCGGACGCGCACCTTGGCGGTACGGGTTCGGGCTGCGTGCGCCATCGCGCTGGCCGCCACCCGGATTGCCGGCCGTGCGCTGTTTCGGGCCGGCATGCGCGTGGCGCGGTGCATCGGCGTGCGGACGACGTGCGGTGTTGGCACGACGCGGGGCGTTGTTGCCGCCCGGACGCTCGTTCGGCGGGTTGTCGTTGCCCCAGCGGATCGGACGCATCGGCTCGAAACCGGGCACGTCGCGGATTTCCACGTCACGCTTCAGCATGCGCGTGATCGCACGCAGCAGCTTGGCTTCGTCCTGCGCGACCAGCGAAATCGCTTCGCCCTGCGAACCGTTGCGGCCGGTGCGGCCGATACGGTGCACGTAGTCTTCGGCGACCATCGGCAGGTCGAAGTTGATCACGGTCGGCAGCTGGTCGATATCGATGCCGCGGGCAGCGATGTCGGTGGCCACCAGCACGTTGATGCGACCGGCCTTGAAGTCCTTCAGTGCGCGCAGGCGCGCGCCTTGGCTCTTGTTGCCGTGGATGGCCGCGACCTTGATGCCGGATTGCTCCAGGAACTTGGCCAGCTTGTCGCAGCCGTGCTTGGTGCGGCCGAACACCAGCGCCTGCTTGCGCGAATCTGCCGCCAGCAGGTGCAGCAGCAGTTCGCGCTTGCGGGTGCCATCGACCGGATGCACGCGGTGGGCGATGGTATCGGCCACGGTGTTGCTGGGTGTGACCTGGATGTGCTGCGGCTCGACCATGAATTCCTGCGCCAGCTGCTTGATGCTGTCGGCGAAGGTCGCCGAGAACAGCAGCGTCTGCCGGTTCTGCTTCGGCAGTTTGCTTAGGATGCGCTTGATCGCGGGCAGGAAGCCCATGTCCAGCATGCGGTCGGCTTCGTCCAGTACCAGCACTTCAATGCCGGACAGGTCCACGTTGCGGCGGTCCATGTGGTCGATCAAACGGCCGGGAGTCGCCACGATCAGGTCCACGCCACGGCGCAGCGCGTCCTGCTGCGGACCCATGCCGGCACCGCCGTAGATGGTGGTGCTGGGGATGCGCAGGTACTTGCTGTAATCGCGCAGGCTGTCGTGCACCTGCACGGCCAGTTCGCGGGTTGGGGCCAGGATCAGCGCGCGCGGCTTGCGCGGGCCGTTGACCACCTGCGCCGCGGTGCCCAGGTGCTGCAGCAGCGGCAGACCGAAGGCGGCGGTCTTGCCGGTGCCGGTCTGTGCGCCGGCCATCAGGTCGTGGCCGGCCAGAGCCAGCGGAATGGCCTGGGTCTGGATAGGGGTGGGGGTGTCGTAACCCTGTTCTTTCAGGGCACGCAGCAGGAAGGGCGAAAGCCCGAGGTTTTCAAAAGACATTCGATGAAGCTCCAGTATTCCGATCGAAACGGACCCGAGCGCCCGCGCAAACGCACGGACGGCAGGAGATCAGAAGAGATCGAGGTATTACCCGAAGCGTTCCCGATGAACCGCGCTGCGAGGAATGTAGGCGGCCGGCACCAACGCGGCGTGGCCGTATCTGCAAGGCGAATGGCGTCGGAGTGGGGGCGGGCGCATCGGTCGTTTTGGCGTGACCTGAGGCGCCGGCGAACCCGAAGGGAAACGGACGGCCGCTTGCAAACGGGGCGCACTGTAACCGATTCGGCCGGCACGCGGTGGAAAATCGTCTACTACTAATGTGCTTGTTCAGTTAGATAACACGCCCGGCAGCCTCTGTATCATGGAGATCCCGCTCACAGAGGACTGCCTGCCTGTGAATCTCCGCGTCCTTCGCCATAACGGGTCTACCGTCCCACTCGAGCCTGATACCGCGCTGCCGGTGCAGGCCCAGCGCGGCTGTGCCGGTTGCCTGGTGCGCCATCTGGCGGTCTGTGCGGCACTGCCGATCGAGCAGGCGCGTGAACTGGAAGGCATGGCGGGCGATGTCCGGCTTGGCAGCGGCGAGTTGCTGGTACGGGAAGGCGAAGCGCGGCGCGGCGTGTTCACCGTCACCGCAGGCGCCTTGCGTCGCATCCGCCTGCTGTCCGATGGGCGTCGGGTGGTGGCGGGATTCCTGATGCCGGGTGATTTCATAGGCTTCAGTGGCGCGTCCCACTATCGGCATTCCATCGAAGCCATCACCGACAGCACGCTGTGCGCCTTCGCCATGAAGGACATGCGCCAGTTGTGCGCCGATCATCCGCAACTGGAGCGCGAACTGCTGGAGCGCGCGTGCGTGGAGCTGGACGACACGCGCGACAAGTTGATGTCGCTGGCGCGGATGACGCCATTGGAGCGGCTGGCGGGTTTCCTGCTGGACATGGCGGCGCGCCGGCGCCGGCAGGGACTGGGCGATGCACGCGTGGTGCTGCCGATGACGCGTTCGGATATCGCCGATTACCTGGGGCTTACGGTGGAAACCGTGAGCCGCAGCTTCACCCGCCTGCGCCAGGACGGCGTCATCGCCACCGATGATCCACACCACGTCACCCTGGTCGACCTGGCGCGGCTGCGTGCAATGGCTGAAGCGCGCAGTTGATCGCGCAAACGGCTTTACGCACGGACGTAGAGCCGAGCTTGCTCGGCTGATTTTCGCGTAGATCAAAAGAAGCCGAGCAAGCTCGGCTCTACAGAGAGCCGGGGCCTCACGAAACGCCGCATTTGAAGCAGGCCGGCGCCACGTCTCCGACGCGTGGCTGCAAGCGCAGCGCAGCAAGCTACGCTCTACGCCTCAATGCGGTGGTGCGCAGCCCAGTGCGACCAGTGCGGCGTGCAAGGCCGGTACCCGCATCAACCAGGGCGAGAAAATCGTCACCAGTCCCGCGAACAGGATGAAAACCGCGGCCGTGGTGCGGAAGGTGGGCTTCTGCAGCCAGCGACCCATGCGCGCGCCGGACCACGTCAATGGAATCATCATCGGCAGCGTGCCCAGCCCGAACGCCGCCATGGTCAGCGCACCGTCGCGTGCGCTGGCCTGCAGCCATGCCGCGGTCAGCAGGGTCATGCTCAGTCCGCAGGGCAACCAGCCCCACAGCATGCCGAGTGCCATACGTCGCCATGCGCGATCCGCAGGCAGCAGGTGTTTCTGCAGTGGCTGCAGGAAGCGCCAGAAACGCGCGCCGGGACGCGGCATGAAATTCAGGCGTCCGCGTCGATCCAGCAGGCGGATCGCCACCAGCACCAGCACCATGCCCACGGCCATGCGCAAGCCGATCGCCAACATGTCGAAACGGAACACGCGCAGCAGCCCCGCGCCGAAGCCACCGACGATCGCGCCGGCCAATACATAGCCGCCGACACGGCCCAGGTTCACCTGCACCGCCTGTTGCCAGCCACCCTGCGGCGACATCGCGGAGAAACCGGTGGCGATGCCGCCGCACATCGCCGCGCAGTGCACGCCGCCCAGCAGGCCGGCCAGCAGCGCCGCCATCAAGGTCAGCGTATCAACCGGCATCGCTGTCGTCGTTCCGGTGCGTGGTTGTTCCCGCGGTGGGCGTCGCGGGTTTTTCCTCGTGCAGGATATCCAGCGACGGCGTGTCCAGGTCATCGAACTGGCCACTGCGCACGGCCCACACGAAGGCCCAGATGGCCACGCCCAGCAATAACAGGCTGATCGGAATCAGCAGCAGCAGGATGTTCATGCTGGAAGACTACCGCGTGGCGGTCGCGTCAGTCGCAATGCGTTGACGGTCACGATCAGGGAAGAAAGCGCCATGCCCAAGGCGGCCAGCCATGGCGTCACCAGGCCGGCGGCGGCCACCGGCAACGCGACCACGTTGTAGGCCACGGCCCAGCCCAGGTTCTGGCGGATCACGCGCTGGCTGCGTTTCGCCAGCGAAATGGCGGCGGGAATGCGCATCAGCGTCGCGCCGGTCAGCACCAGGTCGGCCGCGCGTTGTGCCAGCGGCGCGCCTTCGCCCATGGCCAGCGATACATCGGCACCGGCAAGTACGGGCGCGTCGTTCAAGCCATCGCCGACCATGGCCACGATGCGTCCCTGTGATTGCAGGCGTCGCACCAGCTCCAATTTGTCTTCGGGCGACTGCCGCGCATGCCGTGCGTCGATCGCCAACGCATCACCCAGGTCCTGCACCGCGTCGAGCGCGTCACCGCTGGCAAGGTGCACGCCAAGTCCCTGTGCGCGCAACGCACGCACGGCGTCGCCTGCGTCGGCGCGCGGCGTTTCGCGCAGGTTGAAACGCGCCATGCCGCGTTGGCCATCGCCCAGCCACAGGTAACCATCATCCTCGCGACCGGCGGCGAAATCGGCTTGCCCCAGTCGCCACTGTGCGCCGTCCACGCGACCTTGCACGCCGCGCCCGGTGATGGTTTCCACCGCGTATGCGACCAGCTCCGGAACGGAATTCGCAACAAACGCCGCGGCAATCGGATGGCCGCTGTCGCGTTCCAGTGCGGCGGCAATCGCCAGGGCATCGGCGGTTTCGAATCCGTCGAATGTTTCCACGGCACGCAATCCCGGTCGTGCATCGGTGAGCGTGCCGGTCTTGTCGAACACGATGTCGGTGGCCTTCGCCAGCGTGTCCAGTGCGTCGGGTCGCGTGGCCAGCACGCCCAGTTTCGCCAGCGCGCCGTGCGCGGCGGCCAGCGCCGCGGGCACCGACAGCGACAGGGCGCACGGGCAGCTGATGACCAGCAAGGCCAGCGTCACCTCGAAGGCGCGCTCCGGTGCATGGAATTGCCAGAACACGTACACCGCGACCGCGCACAGCAACAACCCCAGCACGAAACGCCGGCCTATCCGGTCGGCGATGTGTGCAACCGGTGGCCGATGCGCCTGCGCCTGGTCGACCAAGCGCGCAAGCTGCGACAAGCGCGTGGCACTGCCGACCTGGGTGACGCGCACGCGTGCCGGGTGCTCGCGGCAGATGGTGCCGGCGTAGGCCACGGCGCCGGGCGGCTTCTCGACCGGCGTGGATTCACCAGTAAGCAGGGCTTCTTCGAATACGGCCGCTCCATCCAGCAAGATGCCGTCGGCCGGCACGCTTTCGCCGGCGGCGATGCGCACGATGTCGTCGATGGCCAACGCGGTCAGCGGGACCGATTCGCGCGTTCCATCCGCGCGTTCGCGCGTTGCGAACGCAGGGCGTGCGCGTGCCAGTGCGTCCACCTGGGCGGTGGCGATGTTGCGCGCCCGCTGTTCCAGCATGCGCGCGGCCAGCAGCAGGAACACGAACATCACCGCGGCGTCGTACCAGACATGCGGGCCGCCGCGGATGGTTTCCACCAGGCTTGCGAAATACGCCAGCAGGGTGGAGCCCGCGATCAAGGTATCCATGCCCACGTGGCGGTTGCGCAGTTCGCGCCATGCGCCTACCAGGAACGGCCAGCCGGAATAGAACACCACCGGCGTCGACACCAGGAAGGTCAGCCAGCGGAAGAAATCGCGCGTCGGCACCGGCATGGTGTGGTGGGTGTCCAGGTACAGCGCCTCGGCCAGCATCATGGCCTGGAAGGCGCCGAGCCCGGCCACGCCCAGGCGCAGCAGCCAGCGCTTGCGCTCGGACATGCGCGCCTGTTCACGCGCCTCGCCGCTGGCCAGGTAAGGCCGGTAGCCCAGCAATGCCAGGCGCTGCAGGATCTGCGACAACGCGGCGCGTTGCGGATCCCATGCAATGCGGATGCGGCCAGTGACCGCGTTGGCGCTGCTGTCGATCACGCCGGCTTCACGCGCCAACGTGCGATCGATCAACCACGCGCAGGCCGCGCAGCGCATGCCGTCGGTCAGCAGGATGACTTCGCGTCCGCCGTCGATGGCATGGCTGTGTTCGGACAAGAGTTCGTCGCGATCCCAGATGGCCAGGTCCAGCGGTTCGCTGCACACGCGCAGCGCGCGTGCGCTGCGCAGCAGGTAGTAGTCGCCAAGGTTGGCGTCGCGGATCCATTGCGCCGCCGCCGCGCAGCCCTCGCAGCAGAACGCGCGTTCAACACCTTCCCAGGCCAGTCGTGCGGGAGAGTGGGGCAGCGATTCACCGCAGTGGTAGCAGGTTGCCCCGGGGGACGCCTCCATCACTGTATTCAGTCGCTGGCGACCGACGGCGCCAGCCGCGCGGCATGCTGCTGCCTGGGCAGGCGACCCTTCAGTCGCCAGCGTGCATCGGCGGGTTGCAGCTGCAGCTTCCAGTCATGGGCGTCGTCCAGCACAACCTGCAATTGCCAGCCACGCGCGCTGGGCAACAGCTCCAGCACGCGGTCACCCTGTGCCTGCGCCGGGTGCAGCAGGGTGAGTCGTAAGGGTGCCTTGCGGTCGAACTCGCCGGTCACCGGGATCACTTCCAGCACGCCTTCCTCGATGCGCACGATGGCGCTGAGCTTGCGGGTCCCGGCCTCGTGGTCCGGGCCCATGTCGGTGGTCTGGATCTGGGCGACCCGTTGCACGTCCTCGGCCAGGCTGTCGGAACTGCCCGAGCGCGACGCCACGATCACCAGGCCCACGCCGGCGACGACGGATGCCAGCGGCAGGCCGATGACCAGCCATAGCATGGGTTCGCGCCAGAACGATTTTGTTTCAGTCATCAAAGGGGTCCGAAATAACTGCTTTCGACGGTCTTGCGGGTGCTGCCGTCGGTGCTCTCGATCTGGAAACGCAAGGTGTGGCGGCCACTGACCGAGTCGGGCCCGCTCACGATGATGGGGATGGACACGACCTGCTCGGCATTGGCCTTGATGATCGTGTCGGCATCGCGCAGCACTATACCGGGCGTGCCCGTTTCCAGCCGGATGCGGTACTGCTGTGCCTGCTGCTCTTTGTTGACCAGTTTCAGCGTGTAGCTGTTTTCCACTTGCCCGCCGCCGACTTCGCGGTACAGGGCATTGCGGTCGCGCAGCACCTCGGCAATCAAGGTGGTGCGATGGGTCACGCCCCAGCCCCAGCCGACCACGAGCGCCAGCAGGATGAAGCCATACACGAGGATCCGTGGCCGCAGCACGCGCGTCGGCTTGCCGTCGATCGCGTTCTGGGTGGAATAGCGGATCAGCCCGTGCGGATACCCCATCTTGTCCATCACTTCGTCGCAGGCATCGATGCAGGCGCCGCAGGCGATGCATTCGTATTGCAGGCCATTGCGGATGTCGATGCCGGTGGGGCAGACCTGCACGCAGATCGTGCAGTCGATGCAGTCGCCCAACTGGTCAGGCGGGAATTTCGGCAGTGGCTCGGCTACGGCAGCGGCATGGTCGAAGCTGATGGTGCCGTGCGCCTGCAGGCGGTTGTCCGCGGCAGTGGGATGTGCGCTGCTGCGGAATACGTAGTCGTAGGCCGTGACCTTGTCCAGCAGGCCGCGCGCACGCTGCAGCACGCTTTCCAGGCCGCGCTTGCGCGGACCACGCGGTTCGCCGCGCATCGGGTCGTAGGCGATCAGCAGGGTGTTGCGGTCGAACATCGCGCTCTGGAAGCGCGCGTACGGGCACATGTACTTGCACACCTGCTCGCGCAGGATGCCGGCGAAGCCCCAGGTGGCCAGCGCATAGAACAGGACCCAGAATATTTCCCAGCCGCCCCAGGCGAACGGCCACATGCGCGACCACAAGTCGGTGATGGGGGTGAAGAACCCCACGAAGGTGAAACCCGTCCACAGCGCGAATACCAGCCACAGCAGGTGCTTGCTGCCCTTGCGCAGGATCTTCTCGCGATTCCACGGGCCGGCATCCAGTTTCATGCGCCTGCCGCGGTCGCCTTCGGTCCAGCGTTCCATCCACAGGAACACTTCCGTCCATACCGTCTGCGGGCACGCGTATCCGCACCACAGCCGACCCGCCAGCGTGGTGAAGAAGAACAGCGTCATCGCCGCGATGATCAGCAGCAAGGCGAGGAACAGGAAATCCTGCGGCCAGAACACCAGGCCGAACACGTAGAACTTGCGCGCGGGCAAGTCGAACAGCACCGCTTGGCGACCGTCCCATTGCAGCCACGGGAATAGGTAGTACATGCCCAGCAACCAAATCACGGCGGCCACGCGCAATCGGTTGAGGCGGCCGGACACGTCGCGCGGATACACCTTGCGCTCGCTCACGTAAAGCGAGTTGCCCTGCGAATCCACTACGTCCAGCGGAATGCGTTTGCTCATGGCGCAAGACTCCCTGCACCAAGGCCTGGGTGCACGAGGCGCGTGGCGCGGTTTGTTCGACTGCTTCGTAGGGGAGGCATGCGCTTGTGCTGGTTCCGTCAATCCGGCGGCAAGGCCCGATTGAAGCGACTGGAGGGGCGCAGCAGGATCCACGTAAACAGGCTGGAGCTGGCGGTGGCCAGCCAGAACATGAAGAAACCCACGGTGTAGCCGAGTTCGCGGCTGATCTGCAGCTCGGGAAAGGTCATGTCGCGAAGCGCCAACGGATCCACGAAGGCGAAGAACACCACCGTGGCCACGCCCGCGGCGAAGAAACTCGGCCACAGGATGGCCCCCACGCGCTGCGACAGCGGACGCGGGGGATGGTCGAAGCGCGGTTCGGTGAAGTCGGTCACGGCGCCTTGGCGTTGTCCGTTGCCGCGGCCTGCATGGTGGGGTGCGACAGTGACCACACGTAGGCAGCGGCCAGGCGTGAACGCGTTTCACCCAGTACCGCGCGATGCGCGGGCATCACGCCATGGCGACCCTTCATGATTGCATCGCGCAGCGCTTCCTTGCTGTTGCCGTACAGCCAGTAGTCGTCGGTCAGGTCCGGCGCGCCCAGCTCCGGGTTGCCCTTGCCGTCCACGCCATGGCAGGCCACGCACACGCCTTCGAACAATTTTTTGCCCTGCGCGGCCATGTAGTTGTTGTTGAGCGATTCCGGATGCGCCAGCGTGCGCACATAGGCCACGGTGTAGTCCACCGCCTGCGGTCCGCCGGAACTGGTGAGCATGGTGCCCCATTCCGGCATCACGCCTTCGCGGCCATCGAGGATGGTTTCCAGGATCTTCTCCGGCGTGCCGCCCCACTGCCACTTGTCATCGGTGAGGTTGGGATAACCGATCGCACCCTTCGCGGAGGAGCCGTGGCAGGCCGCGCAGGTGTTGTTGAAGATCGACTGGCCCAACGCCAGCGCTTCGGGGTTGCGCGCCAGCTGGTCGATCGGCTGGTTGGCGAACGGCAGGAAGGCGGCTTCCATCTTCGCGTCCTGCTTCGCCTTGTCCGCGGCATGCTCGCCGGCCGAAGACCAGTTCGAGTAGCCGGAAAACCCGCCCATGCCGCCGAACCACGCCAAGTAGCCCACCGCGAACACGATGGTCAGGTAGAACATGTTGATCCACCAGCGCGGCAACGGCTTGTTGTATTCGGTCAGGTCGCCGTCCCAGATGTGGCTGGTTTCATCGGGCGCGGGATCGCCGGGACGGCGGCGCGCCGTCCACCACAGCAGCCACACGCAGCCGACGATGTTCAGTACCACCAGGACGATGACGTACCAGGTCCAGAACGGCGTCATGGCGTGTTCTCCTTGGTTTCATCCAGCGGCAGGCGCGCGGCTTCCTCGAAATCGGCGGTGCGCCGCGGATTCCAAGCCCAGATCCAGCCGGCGATGAACAGCACCAGCAAGAGGACGGTGATGATCCCGGAAACCATGTCTCAGCCTCCCTTCGGGGCATGCTTGCCCAATGCTTGCAGGTACGCGACGACGGCGTCGAGCTCGGTCTTGCCGGCAAGTTCTTCCGGTGCGGCCTGTATTTCCGCATCGGTGTAGGGGTCGCCGAGGGTTTGCAGCGCGCGCATGCGTTTTGCCGTCACTTCGCCGTCCAGCAGGTTCTTCGCCAGCCACGGATAGTTGGGCATGTTGGATTCCGGGACCACGTCGCGCGGGTTGGTCAGGTGCACGCGGTGCCAGTCATCGGAGTAGCGGCCGCCAACGCGTGCCAGGTCCGGGCCGGTGCGCTTGCTGCCCCACTGGAACGGGCGGTCGTACACCGACTCGCCGGCCAGCGAGAAGTGGCCATAGCGTTCACTTTCGAAACGCAGCGTGCGCACCATCTGCGAATGGCAGTTGTAGCAGCCTTCGCGCACATAGACGTCACGCCCGGCCAGCTGCAGCGCGGGGTAGGGCTTCACCCCTTCCAGTGGCTTGATCGCCTCGGCCTGGTACATCAGCGGCACGATTTCCGCCAGGCCGCCGAAGGACACGGCCACGGCGATCAGCACCGCCATCAGGCCGACGTTCTTCTCGATTTTTTCATGCGGGTTGGAGTTGCTCATGTCTGTTCCTCAAACACGCGCTGCAGACGGGTCGGGCGCCAGGATCGGCTGCGGCGCGGTGGATTTCGCTTCCTGAAAGGTCTTCCAGGTATTCCACGCCATCACCAGCATGCCGCTGAACACCAGCAGGCCGCCGCCCAGGCGGATCAGGTAGTACGGATAGGTGGCGTTGAGTGATTCGACGAAGCTGTAGGTCAGCGTGCCGTCGGCATTGGTGGCGCGCCACATCAGGCCCTGCATCATGCCGGCGATCCACATCGAGGCGATGTAGAACACCACGCCAACGGTGTGCAGCCAGAAATGCAGGTCGATCTGCTTGATGGAGTGCATCTGCTGGCGACCCAGCAGGCCGGGCAGCATGCTGTAGACGGCACCCACCGAAATCATCGCCACCCAGCCCAGTGCGCCTGCATGCACGTGGCCGATGGTCCAGTCGGTGTAGTGGCTCAGCGAGTTGACCGTCTTGATCGACATCATCGGTCCCTCGAACGTGCTCATCATGTAGAACGAGAGCGAGACGATCAGGAACTTGAGGATCGGGTCGGTGCGCAGCTTATGCCAGACGCCCGACAGGGTCATGATGCCGTTGATGGCACCGCCCCATGACGGCGCCAGCAGGATCAGCGAGAACACCATGCCCACCGACTGCGCCCAGTCCGGCAGCGCGGTGTAGTGCAGGTGGTGCGGGCCGGCCCACATGTAGATGGCGATCAACGCCCAGAAGTGCACGATGGACAGGCGGTAGGAATAGATGGGGCGCTGCGCCTGTTTCGGCACGAAGTAATACATCATGCCCAGGAAGCCGGCGGTAAGCAGGAAGCCGACGGCGTTGTGGCCGTACCACCATTGCACCATCGCATCGACCGCGCCGCTGTAGACGGAATAGGACTTGCCCAGGCCGACGGGAATGACGAGGTTGTTGACGATGTGCAGCAAGGCGATGGCGATGATGTACGCGCCGTAGAACCAGTTGGCCACGTAGATGTGTTTGACCTTGCGCTTGGCGATGGTGCCGAAGAACAGCACCGCATACGCCACCCACACGACGGTGATGAGGATGTCGACCGGCCATTCCAGTTCCGCGTATTCCTTGCCCTGCGTGTAACCCAGCGGCAGGCTGATGGCGGCCGCCACGATCACGGCTTGCCAGCCCCAGAACACGAACGCGGCCAGCTTGTCTGAGACGAGCCGGGCATGGCAGGTGCGCTGGACCACGTGCAGGCTGGTGGCGAACAGGGCGCTGCCGCCGAAGGCGAAGATGACCGCGTTGGTGTGCAGCGGCCGCAGGCGGCCATAGCTCAGCCACGGCGTGTCGAAGTTGAGGGCGGGCCAGTACAGTTGCGCGGCGATCAGCAACCCGACCAGCATGCCCACGATGCCCCAGACCACGGTCATCACCGTGAACTGGATGACTACCTTGTTGTTGTAGGTATCGCCGACGCTCTGCATGCGAACTGCTCCTCAGCCTGAACGGGCCAATCATAGGCCCATTCAGCGGGGAGTCGTTGATCCAGATCAATGCGCCGGAACGGAGCCTGTGTCACCACTAGACTGGGCGCTGTTGTGCCCGGCGCCGGCCCAATCCAGGCGCAGCATGGATGGGTGCATGCCCTTGGCGCGGCAACTCAATGTGCGTTGGCAGCAGCGTCCGCGCGCAGCCCCAGGGTCGTACGCGTCCCGCCTTCGGGCGTGGAAGAAAACGCCAGGCGCCAGCCCAGGTGTTCGCACAGCCTGGCGATGAGATCAAGGCCGATGCCGCCGCCGTCGCGGCCGCCACCGCGTGCGACGCGGGCGTAGATCTCGCTGATTTCCTCGGGCGACATGCCGTGGCCGGGGTCTTCGATGACCACGGTGGCATCGGCCTGCAGGCGCACGCGGATCTCGCCGCGGTCGCTGTTCTCGATGGCATTGCGCAACAGGTTGCCGATGGCGGCCTGCACGATGGCCACCGGAGCCACGATGTCACAGGCCGGCATGGCCTCCAGCACCAGGTTCAGGTCCTTGTCACGGGTCAGGTGGCGGTGGTCCTCCACTATCTCCGGCAGCAACTGGTCCAGCGCCACCTGCTCGCTGATGCTGGAAAGGCGTGCGGGATCCTTGGCCAGCACCAGCAGCAGCGAGATCAACTGCTCCACGTTGCGCGCGGTACGGTGGATTCGTGCCACCTGGTTGCGTGCAGCGACGGGGACATCGGCCTGTCCGAGCACCAGTTCGGCGGCGCCCGCGATCACCGCCACCGGCGTGCGCAGTTCGTGGCTGGCGCTGGCGATGAAGGCGTGCTCGCGCTCCACGAAGCGTTCGTTGCGGCGCAGGTAGCCGTTGAAGGCATCGGTGATGACCACCAGTTCGGCGCTGGCATCGGCATCCAGCACCACCTCCTGGTGCGGCTCGGATGGCTTGAGTGCCTCCACCTGTTTGGCCAGTACCGCCAGTGGCTGGATCACCAGGCCCAGGCGCCACATCACCACCAGCCCCAGGATCAGGATCACCACGACGGTACCGGCCGCCACGGCGGCGGTGATGGTGCCTTCCACGCCTTCGAACTGGGTCAGGTTGAGCGCCATGGCCAGCGGTTTGCCGTTGGACTGTTCGACCAGCACCACGCTGTTCACCCCGTCCAGGGTCATGTCGTCGTGCAGGCCAGGCTCCAGCGATGCCATCTCGGCCGGTAGCGAAGGCGCTCCCTCGACGCCAAACAGGCGCAAGGTGTCGGTGTCGTGCCAGCGATAGGACGGGCTGCTCTGCGTGCGTTGCCCGTAGTAATCAAGCTCGGCGCGCAGCAGGGATTCCCAGGCCAGGTGCTCGACCCGTTCGTGGATGAAATAACCGCCCAGCAGGACGGCGGCCGACAGCAAGACCGCATAGACGATGAGCCACTGCAGGATGCGGTGTTTCAGCAGCGGCCTAGCGCCCATCGTGGGCGTCCTTGGCGATGGCGGCCAAACGGTAGCCGACGCGCGGCAGGGTGTGGATGAGTTTTACCGGGAACGGGCCATCGACGCTGCGTCGCAACTCGTACACATGCGAGCGCAACATGTCGCCATCCGGTGGATCCTCCCCCCACAGCGCATGCTCCAGTCGTTCGCGCGTCACCGCGGCCGGGCTGGCCTGCATCAGCACTTCCAGCAGCTTGCGGCACGCGGGATACAGGTGCAGCAGCTTGCCATCGCGGCTGGCTTCAAGCGTGGTCAGGTCCAGGCGCAAGTCTTCCACCTCCAGCAAGCGATGGCGGTTGCGCCCCGACGCGCGAGCCAGCAATGCGTCCAGGCGGACTTCCAGCTCGGGCAGGGCAAAGGGCTTGGTGAGGTAGTCGTCGGCACCGGCACGGAAGCCTGCGATCTTGTCCGGCAACTCGTCGCGTGCGGTCAGCATGATCACCGGCACGTTCGCGCCATGTTCCTCGCGCATGCGGCGCACGACTTCCGGTCCATCCATGCGTGGCAGCATCCAGTCGATGACCACCACGTCGTAGGCCTGGGTAGTGGCCAGGTGCAGCCCGGTCACGCCATCGGGCGCGGCATCCAGGGCATGGCCGCGCGCCTCGAAGTACTCGAAGAGGTTGGCCACCAGGCTTCGGTTGTCTTCGATCACCAGCAACCGCATGCGCTGTTTCCCCTGGGTGGTATGGCCGGCGAGCGCCAGCAGGTACGATAGTTGCATTCGCCGGAAATGTGCAGGGATGCCGGCGATCGGGAACTGGATGCGTCTGGCGAACGCAGGCGTTCACGCCGTCGCAACCTTGTTCTGACGTCTTTCCGACAACAATGATCTCACGCTGGTGCACCCCGCATGGCCACGGTTGAACCACGCGCGGGGGGTATCGGCAAGGGAGCGGCCCCTCAACGGGCACCCATTGCTGACCATTGATCCGAGCGCAGATACC
>Ga0075158_10000948_pt1 | contig 22779 bp, 22 predicted proteins | sample JI91814BDNA_FD_70968 | JGI IMG/M metagenome (GOLD analysis project Ga0075158, IMG submission 70968) | Wastewater effluent complex algal communities from Wisconsin, to seasonally profile nutrient transformation and Carbon sequestration -... | ecosystem: Engineered > WWTP > Effluent > Algae... | reverse complement strand
ACATCCAGTTTGTATTCCACTTTTCGAACGACTGCTTTAACCAGCCTGCTATTATGCTGGAGCAGGTACTTATTACCCGGTATCAGGGGCTTTTCATCCAGCCAGCAAAGCAACACTTCCAGTTCGTTGTTCTGTAAAGGAAGGTTATCTGTTTTAACAATACTATCTCCCCGGCTGATATCAATATCTTCTGTTAAGCGGATCACACCACTTTGGGGAGCAAATAATTCATCCACTTCTTTCCCTGCCTTTTCTACCGCAGCAATCGTGGTATCAATTCCCTGTGGAAGTATGCGTACTTTATCTCCTTTACGATAAATACCACTGATCACTTTACCGGCATAGCCCCGGTAATCATGCAGTGCTTCTGTTTGCGGGCGGATGACAAACTGTACCTGGAAACGGGCATCATCCAGATTGATATCATTTCCCGTTTCCACTTCTTCCAGAAATTCCAGCAGGGGCTTGCCCTCGAACCAGGTAATGGCCGTTGATTTGTCAACGATATTATCGCCATTCAAAGCACTGATCGGAATATAAGTTACCTGTGTTAATCCGAGTTGCTTGGCCACTTCGGCATAATCAATCACAATATTATTGAACACATCCTGAGAGTAATCCACCAGGTCCATTTTATTCACGGCTACCACCACATGGGGAATCCGTAACAGTGACGCTATAATAGAGTGACGGCGGGTTTGTTCCACTACACCGAAGCGTGCATCAATCAGGATAATGATCAGACTGGCATTGGAAGCACCTGTGATCATGTTGCGGGTGTATTGCACATGACCGGGAGCATCGGCAATAATGAATTTCCTTTTGGGTGTGGTGAAGTAACGATAAGCCACATCAATAGTGATTCCCTGTTCTCTTTCCGCTCTTAAACCGTCCGTCAGCAGGGCCAGGTCCACTTCCCCATTGGCCCTGTTCTTTGTTGATTTCTCCAATGCCTCGAGCTGATCAATCAGAATATTCTTGCTATCATACAATAAACGGCCGATCAGGGTGCTCTTCCCATCGTCCACACTACCCGCAGTTATAAATCTTAGTAAATCCATTTAACCCCTGTCCCCTAAAGGGGAACTTCATTTGTATTAACCTGACAGTTAGCCAGGTTAAGTAATTCAAAAAATATTATTCAAATAAGAACTATTCCCCTTCAATTTAAAACCAATCACTCCCCCTTTAGGGGGGCGGGGGGCTAAAAATACCCGTTCTTCTTCCTGTCCTCCATCGCTGCTTCGGTTACTTTATCATCAATCCTCGTTTCCCCTCTTTCACTGATCCGGGTGGCGATGATTTCACTGATTACATCATCAAGAGTGGCGGCTGTTGATTCAACGGCTGCCGTACAGGTCATATCCCCTACAGTACGGTATCTGACCATTTTCGTCATTACCTGATCTCCTTCATCTGGTTGTACAAATGCACTGGTGGCTACCAGCTGACCTTCATGCAACACCACTTCTCTTTCATGTGCAAAGTAGATCGAGGGTAAATCAATTTTTTCTTTTCGTATATAATTCCAGATATCGAGTTCGGTCCAGTTACTGATAGGGAATACGCGGACATTTTCACCTTTGTGAATCCGGCCATTGAAAATATTCCAGAGTTCCGGTCTTTGCAGTTTGGGATCCCACTGACCAAATTCATCTCTCACAGAAAAAATTCTTTCCTTGGCCCTTGCCTTTTCTTCGTCTCTTCTGGCACCACCGATACAGGCGTCGAATTTGAATTCTTCAATGGTATCAAGCAGGGTATAGGTTTGCAGCCAGTTGCGACTGGGAAATTTTCCTTTGGGTTCTGTCAGGCTTCTTTCTTTGATAGTGTCTTCTACCTTGCGAACGACCAGGGTAGCACCCAGTTCATTGGCCAGCTGATCCCGAAACTCGAGGGCTTCGGGAAAATTATGACCCGTGTCTATATGCACCAGCGGAAAAGGAATCTTTCCGGGTGCAAATGCTTTTTGTGCCAGGTGAACCAGGGTAATAGAATCCTTTCCTCCGCTGAATAACAGCGCCGGTCTTTCGAACTGGGCAGCAATTTCCCGGAAGATATGAATGCTCTCTGCTTCCAATTGCTCCAGGTAATCCAGATGATACTTACTCATACTTTAATTCCTTCTATGATTGTGCAGCCTCCTGCTTTTTGTTTTCGCCGGCATGCAGGCCACATTCTTTTTGTGAACTTTCCCACCACCAGCGTCCGGCCCTTGCTTCTTCCCCCGGTTCAATAGCCCGGGTACAGGGAGCACAACCGATACTGATAAAGCCCTGGTCGTGCAAACGGTTATATGGAACCTGGTGCTCGTTGATATAATTCATCATTTCTTCAAATGACCAGTTGATGAGCGGATTGTACTTATACAATCCTCTTGCTTCATCCCATTCGATGGCCGGCATTTCTTTCCGGTTATCAGATTGCCCGGCCCGCAAACCGGTGACCCAAACCTTTGCATGGGCCAATGCCCTGTTCAATGGTTTTACTTTACGGATATAACAACAGGATTTGCGGTTTTCCACTGATTCATAAAACCCGTTGATCCCTTTTGAATGAACATATTCTTCCACATCAGCTGCTTCAGGAAAAAAGACCTTGATGCTTGTTTTGTACCGGGCATTGGTCCGTTCCAGCAACTCATAGGCTTCATTGAATAATCTTCCTGTATCCAGTGTAAATACTTCTACTGGTATATTATTCCTGAATATCAAATCGGTAATCACCTGATCTTCCTGACCCAGTGAACTGGAAAAAACGACCTGTCCCGGATACTGATTGGCCAGTACAGCCAGTCCTTCCGCTGCAGGTGCTGTTGCAATGATATCCAGCGTTGACTTACTGAGCATCAGGTTGCGGTGTATAACGGAGATAAGGTTTGATCACTTTCACTCCTTTCGGGAATTTCTTAATTGCATCTTCAGTAGATACCGCCGGTACTACAATCAGGTCTTCACCCGGTTGCCAGTTGGCCGGTGTGGCCAGGCTGTGTTTAGCGGTCAGTTGCAGGGAATCAATCACCCGCAATACTTCATGAAAATTACGACCAGTGGAAGCCGGATAAGTGATCATCAGCTTCACCAATTTATCAGGACCGATCACAAAAAGGGAACGGACGGTTGCAGTAGCGGAGGCATTGGGGTGAATCATATCATACAGATTGGCCACTGTTTTGCTCTCATCTGCAATGATGGGAAAATCCACCGTGCAATGCTGTGTTTCGTTGATATCATCCCGCCAGCCAAAATGTTTGTCAATAGGATCCACACTCACCGCCAGCACTTTTACATTTCGCTTAGCAAATTCTTCTTTCAGCAATGCGGTCCGCCCCAGTTCCGTGGTGCATACCGGTGTATAATCTGCAGGATGAGAGAAAAGGATGCCCCAGCTGTCACCGAGGTATTCATAAAAATCAATTTCTCCTTCCGTTGTGGTTGCTTTGAAGTTGGGAGCAGTATCTCCGAGACGAAGTGCCATAATGATTCAGTTTAGGCGACAAAGGTAGCCTTAAATCATTACTCTACCAACCTGGTGGACTTAAAATTACAACACACTAACAGTTGTGGGAAGATGCGGAAAATCTATACAATCAGGTCGTTCAGGGTTCTGTTTTCCACGATATTGAGGGTGGCGTCCCTGACTTCAATCATCATGTCGTGCAGGCCGCAATGTTTTTCATTACAATTCTTGCAACGTTCATAGAAATAGAGACTTACACAGGGGAGCATGGCAATGGGACCATTGATCAGCCGGATCACAGTAGCGACCTTGATCTTTTCCGGGCTTTTATTGAGAAAATAACCCCCGCCCTTTCCTTTCTTGCTGTCGAGGATACCGGCTTTTTTTAATTCCAGCAGGATATTCTCCAGAAATTTTAACGGTATCTTTTTCTTTTTGGCTATTTCTGAAATCAGGACCGGCCCGTCGTTGAAGCGTTCGGTGAGATAGGTCAGGGCCTTGAAGGCATATTGTGATTTTTTTGAAAGCATATTCGATTATTGGATCTCCAAAGTATAATGAATCGGTGAATTCTTCTTGAGCATCGCTGACACCCCGCAATATTTTTCCAGTGAAAGGTCAATCGCCTTTCTCACTTTTTCTTCATTCTCCGGGCTGGTACGCAGTTTATAGGTAATATAAATATCCTTGTACACTTTCGGATGTTCCTGGGTTTGTTCAGCAGCCACATCTATTTCAAGTCCGGTGAACTCCACTCTCATTTTTTGCAGGATATCCACTACATCAATGCCGGAACAACCGGCTACTGCAGACAGGAGTAATGCCTTTGGTCCAAAGCCATTTTTACGGCTCCCATCAATGGCAATACTATTGCCATCCAGTTCGCTGGTAAATTCATGCCCCTGTTTCCAGCGGGTAACGGTTTTAGTCATGATCCTTCAGTTCGTGTTTTTTATTACTGGAGATATTCTCCAATGTCCATACGATTTGCTTTTCAAAATTATTCTTTCTTTCCGAACAAGCCGCTTTGTTACAAATCAGGCAGGAAAAAGGCAGACAGCCGTCGGAATGCACAAAGAGTTCCAGCGATTCACCAAACTCCTTGCGGATAGGTTCAGCCAGTGCATCTATTTCCTGATGGGCCTGGTGTACATTCAGGTACCAGGGTACGGTAAGATGGCAATCCACATGCAGGATACTGCCATAACGGATCACCCGGAGATTATGCAGATCCACCCAGTTCTCCCGGCGATGCGTGTTCAATACCCTGACCATCACTTCCAGGATCGCAGTATCGGCTTCATCCATGATTCCCCCGATGGAGGAGCGGATGATCCGGTATCCGGTATAAACAATATATACACCGAATAACAAAGCCACTGCACTGTCTATCCAGGTATAGCCGGTAAAATACAACAGGGCCAGTCCGGCAATAATTCCAACAGTAGATACGGTATCAGTTAAGAGGTGCTGTCCGCTGGCCATCAGGGCAGCAGAATTATTTTTTTTACCTGTCCGCAGACAGAAGAAACCCGTTACATAGTTGATCAGCGCTGTAATGGCAATTACAATGATACCCTGATCAATTTTTTCCAGTCCCACCGGATGAAGTAATTGCAGGATGGCTTTATACAAAATGATCACACCGGCCACTCCGATCATGGTACCTTCCACAGCTGCTGAAATAAACTCAATCTTTCCGTGACCGTAAGGATGATCACTGTCACGCGGTTTGGCTGATACATATAAACTATACAATCCGATAAAACCGGCAGTCACATTCACAATACTCTCCAGTGCGTCGGTGAGGATGGCAACTGAATGAGTCAGGTAATAGGCAAAGAATTTACCAGCCAGCAGCAACACTGAAATCAGTGCCACCCATTTCTGTACCCCCAGGTTTTCTTTGGCTCTGTTCACGGTATTATTCGTTGCTTTCCTTTACAAAACGAATCCAATGGTAACGGGCATGCGAGAGAAACTCCGGAGGGGCTGTGGCAAATTCCTTTTCCGACACATAGCGGCCAAAAGTTTTGACCCATTCATCTTCTGTACCCTTGTAACCGGGAAGTGTTTCCAGGTTGGCATTGCTTTCTGTAATATCAAAGTTGGCTTCGCCCATGCCATACCAGGTCAGTCCCCGCAGGGTATATTTTTGTGTGCCTTCATGCATAATCAGTTTCAGGGAAGCCGGTGATACATCACTGCGGCAGGCAGTCCGGTATTGTATTTTGGTTTCTGCCAGTCCATCGGCATCCAGGTCGGTGATGGTGACAGCATCTTTTATAAATGCACAGGTAATATCAAAGGAGCAGATTTTTTCTCCGTCATTGATCATCCAGACCTGCTGGTAATCTCCATCTTTCTTTGCATAGTGAAAAGCATGAAGTTCTGCGGTCTGTCCTTCTTCACCATACTGGTTTTTTTGCTTGTCATCAAAAGGTGCAACGGTGGTCAGCACCAATAGATTTTCTCCCAGGTTATCTGTCCACTTCCAGACTTCTTCTACCTTTCCTTTCAGGTTAAGACTGGTGGGGATATCTGCTGCTGTTCCTTTCACCGGTTCAATTTTCGCAGCAGTAACAGGGGGATGATCCATCCTGGCGGTATCATCCATTTTCTGAGCGGGATCTTTTTTGGAAGAAGAGTTACAGGCGGCCAGCAGCGCCAGTGATACAAGCATTAATAGATATTTCATAACCGTTGATTTTGGAATTTCGAAAATACAGAAATAAAATGGCCCCTGCTGAAAGAACAGGGGCCTTGATTAAGGATAAGGAGGTTGTATTTTTATTTCACCACCAGTACTTTTTCTGTGAAGGCCTGACCTTCACCAAATACATCAGGGATTCGAATGATATAAGTTCCGGCACTAAGTCCTGTTATATTTACTGAACTGGTATTGGTCAGTCGCAATTGCCTTACAGTTTTACCTCCCATATCAGTAATCACAGCATCATAAGCGCGGTTCACCCCATCGAGGCGGATGGTAAACTGACCATAGTTGGGATTGGGATACAGCATCACACTCACCTGTGTTTCCCCCATTCCCTTCACAGCTTTGATATGGGTATAGGTAAAGCGGTTGTCGATATCCACCTGTTTGAGGCGGTAATAACTGACACCCGCAAATCCATTGGCATCAGCATAACTGTAATCAATCCGGCTGCTGCTATTACCGGCAATGGCCTTGGTTGGTGTAAATCCGATCCGGGTAAATCCGGCTTCTCCATCCAGTCTTCTTTCCACTTCAAAACCTTTATTGTTGATCTCCGTCACTGTTTCCCAATTCACCACTACATTCATTTTGGTCAAACGGCGTGCATCAAAACTCAGCAGGGTCACAGGCAGGGGGCCGGACAGGTTGGCGATTCCAAACTGACTGAAACCGCCTATTCCATTTCTGCGGGCAAAGCCGGAGGAAACAATACGACCCGGCTGATTATTGGCAGGAAGATTACTGCCGGCCGGAATACTCCAGTCTGTTGCACTGGAAGAAGCATTGGGTCTTCTGAGAATCCCGAAGGAATTATCATTGATGCCGGTAAAACCATTAAAGTATAACTGCAAATCATAGGTTCCTGATCCCGGAGATACATCTGGTGTGAGATACCATACACCACCGTTATTAACCGACACATAACCCTGTCCGTTTTCAGCCGCCACCAGTCCCACATCATTACCTTGTTTAGGACCGAATGAAGCATCGATATAAGTCAGGTTATTTAGTGGATTGGCGGTCAGGTTATCCATCACCGCCCGGTTTGATTTGGAAGCATCTCCCACGGGGAATACATAATTATTGACCAGGGCCGGATTGATATATCTTCTGAGGTTACCGTTGAACCAGCTATTAGCAAAATTGGAATTCCCGGCAGCTGCTTCCACTGCCAGTTGTGAGCTGGCTAAAGCAATGGCTGCAAAAGAAGATGTATTCACCTTTCCGTTGCTGAGGTACCATTTATTGGATTGCACATTGCTGCCCAGTGTTACATGACCACTTGCATCCACTTCTATTCTTTCAAAAGTATTGGGGCTGCTGATATTGTGACCGCCATTTCCGTTGAGCACGAGTTTACCGGTTCCATGGTTATAGCCGGTAGCACTGTTATCGGTCCAGTTGGCTGCACCGGAAGCACCGTTTTGTTTCAGCGTGATACTGCCATTATTCACGAGGCTGCTGCCGTTATCCAGGGTGATGCCACCCAATACAATCATATCTGCCCCGTTTTGTACCGTGATGCTGGCTCCGTTTTGTACTTTCATCACATCCTGTGCCTGCAGAGTGAACAGCAGGGAAGTGGTCAAAAAACTAATTGCCAGTGATAATAAACGGGAGTACCGGTTCATCTTTAATGTTGATCGTTGCATAAGCAGCATTTTATGAGCATGAAAATCGAACAAAAATCCGGAGCGATCACTATAGACTTAGTAAACGGGCATTGCCTTTGAGCAAACGGCTCCTTGTTATGTAAAGTTTAGGATTCAGCGGGCTTCAACCTATACCACAAATAGGTGATTTTTTTATTTGGGAGATTTGCCAATAAAGGAGCGGATCCGGCGAATTGCTCTGTTATAATATTCTTTATTGAACAATTGGGAATCGCGCATAGCCTTGTGTGTCAGGAAGATACCCACGGGCAGCAGTAAAAAAGTAGCCAGCCACATCCCGGTAAAGGGGGTCAGGCTGTTTTCTTTGGCAAATTTTTCACCGGTGGTACTGGAGAAATAAAACAGCATAAAGAAAATGATGGCAAAAATGAGGGGGGTACCCAGTCCGCCTTTGCGGATAATGGCACCCAACGGCGCCCCGATCAGGAACAGCACCACACAGGCCAGGGAGAGTACAATTTTCCGGTGCCACTCGATCTGGTGTTTACGGAGTTCTCTTTCTTTATAGGCGTAGGTCGTATTGGTTGATTCGATGCCCACGGCTACGGAGCGGGTACTGTTGCGCACATTTTCATTCACACTTGATCTGGCTGAATCCGGCAGGAATGTATCAACGTTTTTGAACTGGTATTTTCCGGAACTGTCAATTTTTTTGGAGTAATTGGAGTCCAGGTTGGTAATAAAACGGAAGGGCCGCATCAGGTCTCGGCGGGTTTGTTCTGTCGTTTGCCGGTTCTCCTTTCTCATGGAGTCAATGATTTTTTCCAGTTGCCGCATGCTCAGCATTTTTTCATTGTTCTTGTTGACACTGTCGGCGGTGCGGTTGGTAAATCCAAGGGAGCTGAGGTCGAATTGCTTTTTAAATTCTTTGAACCCGATTCTCACAAACTCGGAATTATTCCGGTCGTATAATTGTCCTCTTTCCTGGTATCTCCAGCCATCCTGCAGGTTAAACTCGAGGAAGCGGCGGTTTTCGGTTACCCGCATTACTCCGCTTTTGGCAATGATAAAATTATCCTGTAACTGGTTTCCCTGTTCATAGATGATCACATCCCGGATGATACTGTCGGATTCTTTATGACCGATCTTGATGGCAAAGCCACTGATCTTATCATAGAATACTCCTTCTTTCAGATCAAAGGCCGGTTTGGCATACACAATATCTGCGAGTAAGGTTCTTTGTTTGAGATTGGCGACAGGAATCACATAATTGGCAAAGACAAATGCCACGCCCCCCAGTAAGATGGTTACAAAAAACAAGGGCCGCATAAAACGAAGCAGGGAGATACCAGCCGATTTGATGGCAACGAGTTCAAAACTTTCACCCAGGTTACCAAAAGTCATCAGGGAAGAAAGCAGGATAGCCAGTGGCAGGGCCAGAGGTACCAGGGTAGCACTCAGGTATAGCAGGAATTCAAAAATGATACTGTTATCGAGTCCCTTTCCTACAAAATCATCTATGTACAGCCAGAAAAACTGCATGATCAGCACCAGGAGGGTGATGAAAAAAGTGGCCACAAAAGGCCCGATAAATGCCCGGATAATAAGCCGGTCCAGTTTTTTGAACACTATCTTTAAAGTATGAATCAGGCAAAAATAAGGCTTTCATCATCGGAGATGGAACTAGTAAAAAATGCTGACTGGATTTTAACAAAGAACAGGATCATACAAAAAGTAAAAGATCTGTTTGGAGCGCTGCGCTACCTGCAGGAAGAAACTCTTTATGAGAGCCTGGAAGGTGTAGTACCGGAGGAAGTATTGGCCAGTTCATGCAAAGTAACTGCGGGGGAACAGTATCGCGGGTTGCCCTGGGTAGTGCTGGATCATCCCCGTTATTTTTCAAAAACAGATATCATGGCGATACGTACCCTTTTCTGGTGGGGTCGTTCTTTTAGTGTTACCCTTCATTTATCGGGGCTTTACAAAAAAAGGTTTGAACAAAAAATAATGAAAGGTTTTCAACAACTGAAAGCAGCCAGTGATCCGGCTGCAGAAGGATTGACAGCCAGTGCCTATTATATCTGCATCAATAATACCGAATGGGAACATCATTTTGAAACAGACAATTATAAACCGGTATCAGCCATCAGCCAGGAAGAATGGGAAACCATCATCCTTGGTCAGCCCTTTCTTAAACTGGCCAAACAAATACCACTGGATGCATGGGAAGGTCCGTACAACATTACTGAAGTACTGGCCTGGCATTATTTTTCATTGGTAAAACTGCTGGAATAAGGCATCAGTTGCCCAGCCGGTGAAAGAGTTCTTTGACCTGATATTCCCAAAGCATACTCTGATCCTTCAACTCTTTCTTCTCTGCAAAATCCTTAATGATCAGGATGGTTTGATTGGTGATATCCGATTTTTCGATCCGGAATTCAAAATACTCCTCCTTGGGAGCTGTCATCCAGTGAAAGCGAATATATTTATCCTGTTCTTTTTCCAGGAGCTCTGCCTTTTCGTAGGAACTGCTGTCCCAGCCAAAATAAAATATATTATCTCTTTCATCTGCTTTATCGGCAAACCATTCCGCCAGCCCTGCGGGGGTAGACAAAAACTCATAAAGAATTGATGGCGAGCAGCGAACAGGGAACTCTAAAGTGTATAATTGTTTACTCATTACTTCGTCTCTGATAGTATAGTGACCGGTGCAATAATAAAGAAATAATGATTGCACCGTCATATTTTGTTCTTTATTTTTCCCCGTTCCGGTAACAGGGTCCGGGTTACCAAAATATTATTGCCCTTGAATTCGTTAAGAGCATGTCAAAGTTTTTTTGGCTGATACCGGCTAAAGCTATAAATTGCTTTGAAGTTCAATACGTTCTGAACAACGAATGACATTGTGGTGGGTATTTTTTGAGTCATTAAGTGACCCAAACAGATTCTTAAACCCTTAAAATACACCATTTAAAACCATACCTATGAGCATGAGGCAACTCAAGATCACGAAATCTATTACCAATCGTGAATCGCAGAGCTTAGAGAAGTACCTGCAGGAAATCGGCAAGGTAGAACTCATTTCCCCCGAAGAAGAAGTAAGACTGGCCACCCTGATCAAACAGGGAGATCAACGTGCATTGGATCGCCTGACCAAGGCCAACCTGCGTTTTGTGGTATCAGTGGCCAAGCAGTACCAGAATCAGGGATTGTCACTTCCCGACCTGATCAATGAGGGGAATGTAGGCCTGATCAAGGCTGCACAGCGTTTTGATGAAACCAGGGGTTTCAAATTCATTTCCTATGCCGTATGGTGGATCCGTCAGAGTATTTTACAGTCCCTGGCAGAACAGTCCCGGATCGTAAGGCTGCCACTGAATAAAGTTGGTTTAACCAACCGTATCCAGAAAGCCTATTCCCTGCTGGAACAGCAATATGAGCGTGAACCATCCGCCGAAGAACTGGCTGAAGTGCTGGAAATGGATATCGAAGAAGTGACTTCCACCCTGGGTATCAATGCCCGTCACGTGAGCATGGACTCCCCCCTATCCGAAGGCGAAGAAAATACCCTGATGGATGTGCTGGAGAACCCCAACGCCGAAAAAACAGACGGCGCCCTGGAATACAACGAGTCGCTAAAAACTGAAATCGACAGGAGCCTGAAAACCCTTACGGAAAGACAAAAGGAAGTGATCTGCTACTTTTTTGGGATTGGCGTCGATCATCCGATGAGCCTGGAAGATATTGGCGAAAAATTCAGTCTGACCCGGGAAAGGGTCCGCCAGATCAAGGATAAAGCCATTACCAAACTCAAGGCTTCCAACCGCTGTCAGCTGCTGAGGACTTATTTGGGAACCTGATTTTTAACTAAAAACAAGTACCTGCAATAAAACTTTACATTTCAATAAATACTGCAAAGCTTTCTTAAGTAGTATCTTTGCAACTCTTTAAAAAGTGAACATTTGATGTTCACTTTTTATTTTACAACAGGTTGGCGGTCCCTTTTACAGGGAGTAAAGCAGCCGGACTCAATTGACTTTAGCTCTGGGTATCCGATTTAAACGGTGAACCCAGGGAGAAAATGAAAAAGTGAAATATGTTCAACAGTTTACAGGAAAAATTAGAATCAGCCTTTAAGAATATCAAAGGCCAGGCCCGGATCACAGAACTGAATATTGCGGCCACCGTAAAGGATATCCGCCGGGCACTTGTGGATGCGGATGTGAACTACAAGATTGCAAAAGACTTTACTGACCGGGTAAAGGACAAAGCAGTAGGTGAAAAAGTAATCAATGCCATTTCTCCTGGTCAGTTGATGACCAAGATTGTGAAGGATGAACTGGCTGAGCTGATGGGCGGAGCAGAAGCTGTATTCAATGCCAAAGGGAATCCGGCGATCATTTTAATTGCCGGTTTACAGGGTAGCGGTAAAACCACTTTCAGTGGTAAGCTGGCGAATTACCTGAAGACCAAGAAAGCCCTCTCTCCCCTGCTGGTGGCTGCTGATATTTACCGCCCTGCGGCGATGGAACAGCTCCGGGTGTTAGGAGAGCAGATTGGAATTGACGTTTATATTGAAGCAGAGAGCAAGGATGCGGTTTCCATTGCGCAAAATGCCGTCAAAGAAGCCAGAAGCAAGAATAAGAATGTGGTGATCATCGATACGGCCGGCCGTCTGGCCGTAGATGAAGTGATGATGACCGAAGTAGCCAATATCAAGAAAGCTGTGAACCCGCAGGAGATCCTGTTCGTGGTGGACAGCATGACCGGTCAGGATGCCGTGAATACAGCGAAGGCCTTTAATGACCGGCTTGATTTCTCCGGCGTGGTACTGACCAAACTGGATGGCGATACCAGGGGTGGTGCGGCCCTTTCCATCAAATACACGGTCAACAAACCCATCAAATTCATCAGCAGTGGTGAAAAGATGGATACCCTGGATGTATTCTATCCGGACAGGATGGCGCAAAGGATCCTGGGGATGGGGGATATTACTACGCTCGTGGAAAAAGCCCAGGCCCAGTTTGATGAAGTGGAAGCCAAAAAGCTGGAAGCCAAACTCCGTAAGAACAAATTTGATTTTTCCGACTTTAAGATGCAGCTGGAACAAATCAAAAAAATGGGGAATATGAAAGATATGCTGGGGATGATCCCCGGTGTGGGTGCCAAGATCAAGGATGTGGATATCAATGAAGATTCTTTCAAAGGCATCGAGGCCATGATCAACTCCATGACCCCGGCCGAAAGGGAGGATCCGGACCTGATCGATGGCAACCGGAAGAAAAGGATTGCCAAAGGAGCCGGCAAGGATATCCAGGAAGTGAACAATTTCATGAAGCAATTTGAGCAAATGCGCGGCATGATGAAGAATATGAATAAACTGGGCGCTTTTGGAAGGATGATCCCCGGGATGAAGAAGTAGTCGGGAGTCTTGAGTCGGGAGTCAAGAGCCAGTACTGACTGACTGCCAGACTGCTGACTGTCGACTGATGACTGCTGACTGTCGACTGACAGACTGAACATTCACTTGTCATTATGCTTTTTCGGGCTTATCTTCGTCGCCCGGTTTCAACCGGACTAACAATTATTGTTTAACGTTAAATGTCTATTTAATGTCTGCCAAAATCCGTCTTCAAAGACACGGGTCTAAGAAAAGACCCTTCTACTTCATTGTAGTAGCCGACTCCCGCGCACCTCGTGACGGGAAATTCATCCAGAAATTAGGTACTTATAACCCCCTGACCGTTCCTGCTACTATTCAGCTGGATCGCCAGAAAGCCCTCGAATGGCTGAACAAAGGTGCCACACCAACGGACACTGTTCGCCGGATCCTGAGCTTTAAAGGAGTATTGTATCTCAAACACCTGCTCCGTGGTGTGGGGCTGGGACTGTTTGATGAAGCAACTGCCATGGAAAAATTCACCAGCTGGAGTGCTGAGCACGATGTGCAGGTGAAGAAACGCCAGGAAGAAGCAGCCCGCCAGAAAAGAGCCAGACGTGGTGCACCAGGCCGCAGGCCTGAACGCAGAACGGAAGGTGGCGGTGAAGGATAAACCTTACCGGCCATTGCCGGTACTATACCAAATCCTGAAAGTTTTTAAATCCCGGTTTTATAACCGGGATTTTTTTTAGTTTACTATCGATAAACTTTAGCTTGCTCCCAATAAAAATCAAACAAATGGCCGGTTACCTGAGCATCGGAAAAATTGTGGCAGTGCATGGACTCAAAGGAGAAATCCTGCTGCAACATGAGCTGGGTAAAAAAACCTCCCTGAAAGGACTGCAGGCCATTTTCATTGAAGACAAAAAAGATTCCTTTATTCCCTGGTTCATTGAATCAACCACGATTAAATCTGATGAAGAGATCTACCTGAAACTGGAAGGCATCGATACCCGTGAAGCAGCCAGTAAACTCACCAGGAAAAAAATCTGGCTCCCGGAAACAGACTATAAAAAATTTGCTTCTAAAAATAGTCCCGCGGGATTGCTGGGGTATACGATCATTGATCAGGGACAATCACTGGGACCCATCCTGGAAGTAATTGAACAACCTCACCAGTTGTTATGCCGGCTCGATATACAGGGAAAAGAAGTGCTGATACCGCTGCATGAAGACTCACTGGAAAAAGTAGACCACCGGAAAAAACAAGTGCTGGTGGAATTGCCGGAGGGGTTGCTGGATATTTATCTGGGGTGAAGAGTGGGATATTGGGATATTGGGATATTGAGATATTGGGGGATTGGGTATTAGGTATTAGATATTGGGTGTTCGTTATTTGGAGATTGCTTCTTGATTCTTGTTTTTTGATTTTTGTTTCTTCTTATTGAGTATAAGGAAATTGAAGTGAATGTTGTGCTACCATATATTGCCCATTTTGATCTCGATTCATTTTTTGTATCGGTAGAGATCCTGAATAATCCTGCGCTGAAAGGAAAGCCGGTGATTATTGGCGGTTATGAACGCGGCGTGGTATCTACCTGCAGTTACGAGGCCCGCAAATTTGGAGTGCATTCGGCCATGCCGATGAAGAAAGCCCTGCAATTATGTCCGCAGGCCATCGTGACCCATGCCAGCAGCAAACAATACAGCCAGTATTCCCGATGGGTCACCGATATCATTGCCGCCAAAGCCCCTTTATTTGAGAAGGCCAGTATTGATGAATTCTATGTTGATCTCAGCGGGATGGAAAAATATTTTGGTGCGGCCAAATTTGCCCAGGAACTGAGGATTCATATCACCAAAGAAACGGGGCTTCCCATTTCAGGGGGATTATCATCCGCCCGTTTCATCAGCAAGATGGCTACGAACGAAGCCAAGCCCAATGGTTTTCTGGAAATTCTGCATGGAAAAGAAACAGCATTTCTCTGGCCCCTGGGTATTGAAAAAATCAACGGGGTAGGTAAACAAACCGAACAGCATTTAAAAAGTTATGGCATTTACACGATTGAGGATATTGCCAAAACACCCATTGAACACCTGGAAAGAATTGCCGGTAAATGGGGAGAAGCACTCTGGCATAAAGCCCATGGCAGGGGCAGCGCAGAAATTACAACCGACTGGGAACAAAAAAGCATGAGTCATGAAAACACATTTAACTCCGATTATGCTGATCTGGATTTCCTGCATAAAGAATTGGTAAGACTTACTGAAAAAACCTGTTACGGATTAAGAGAAGATGAGAAAATGACGGGTTGTGTAACGGTGAAAATTCGCTACTCCGATTTTGAAACCATTTCCCGCCAGGAGTCGGTGGATTATACCGCACTGGATGATGTGCTCATTGCCAAGGTAAAAGATCTCTTCACCAAATCATACCAGAAAGGCAGACCGGTTCGGTTGCTGGGTGTTCGTTTCAGTCATATGATCCCGATCACCATGCAAATGAGTTTATTTGAAAACAATGTGGAGAAACTGAATCTCTATAAAGCCGTGGATGATATCAAGGATCGTTTTGGGAGTAAACTGGTAACCAAGGCGGTGAATACCGGTGCTAATAAGGACAAACCAACCGGCAGCCAGCCAAAAAAAACGCATCCGGATTAACGATAGTGATTGTTTAGCCCCTTTTTCTTTCAGTCAGTGCCCGACTCAATACTCCTGACTCAAGACTCCAGACTTCTACATCCCCCGTTTCCTCCTTACCTTCGCTATCCCTAAACTTATTACCATGTCACAAGTATGGAAAGAATACCAGGAAAAAAACAAAGAACGTTTCCTGAACGAAATGATGGACCTGCTCCGCATTCCCTCCGTCAGCGCCAAGAGCGAACACAAAGCAGATATGACCAAATGTGCCGAGGCCGTAAAAAAGAGCCTGCTGGATGCCGGTTGCAGTAAAGCAGAAGTGATGGCCACCGATGGCCACCCGGTCGTGTACGGTGAAAAAATCATTGATCCGGCCAAACCCACGGTACTCGTGTACGGACACTATGATGTTCAGCCCCCCGAGCCGCTGGAACTCTGGCATAGCGGACCATTTGAACCCGTGATCAAAGACGGAATGGTCTTTGCCCGCGGCAGTGCCGATGACAAGGGACAGTTTTATATGCATGTAAAGGCCCTGGAGATCATGACGAAGACGAATTCCATGAGCACCAATATCAAATTCCTGATCGAGGGAGAAGAAGAAGTAGGATCTCCTAATCTGGGAAAATTTGTAGGCGCCAACAAAGCCTTACTAAAAGCAGATGTGATCCTGATCAGCGATAGCTCTATGCTCAGCATGAAAAATCCATCGCTGGATACCGGCGTTCGTGGATTAAGTTATATCGAAGTAGAAGTAACCGCTGCCAACCGCGACCTGCACAGCGGAACTTATGGAGGAGCCGTGGCCAACCCGATTACCATCCTGGCCCAGATGATCGCTTCCTGTCATGATAAGAATAACCATATCACCATCCCTGGCTTTTATAATGATGTGGTGAAGGCTTCCAAAAAAGAAAGAGCCCTGATCAACAAAGCACCCTATAGTGAAACAGCTTATAAGAAAGACCTGGGCGTGAAAGAGCTTTGGGGTGAAAAAGGATACACCACTTATGAGCGTACAGGTATCCGCCCTACTATTGAAGTAAACGGAATCTGGGGTGGTTATATGGGAGAAGGTGCCAAAACCGTGTTGCCTTCCAAGGCCACGGCCAAAATTTCCGCCCGCCTGGTGCCGAATCAATCTTCTAAAAAAATCACAAAGAAATTACTGAGTTATTTCAAATCGATCGCGCCTAAGGGTGTTACTGTAAAAGCATTTGAACACCATGGTGGCGAACCATATATGACGCCGATCGACAGCAAGGGATACCTGGCTGCTGAAAAAGCAGTGAAGACCACTTTTGGCAAACAACCGATTCCGGTTCGTGGTGGAGGTAGTATTCCTATTTGTTCGATCCTGGAAAGAGAACTGGGAATCAAGATCGTGTTTATGGGCTTTGGACTGGACAATGACAACCTGCACAGTCCGAACGAAAAATACAATATCGAGAATTACTACAAGGGAATTGAAACCATCCCTTATTTCCATAAGTACTTCTCGGAATAAGTAAAGCTCCGCTCAATTAAGAGGAGTCGATAACTAAGAATATTTTGCCACAAAGACTCAAAGACACTAAGTGTAGAAGCGATCAGATTATACTCTTTGTGCCTTCGTGCCTTTGTGGCAATTTCTTTTTCTCTTTTATTTAAAACCCCTTCACAGGCTTTGCAGTTTCTCCTGGACTAACCGGTCCCGGAGGACAATGTTCCCTCAGGTATTTAGTATATAAAGTGGATAGATGCTCCGATGTGCCCGGGCCTTCTGAAATACCATGTGTACGATTGGGGTAGTTCATCATCTGGAACTGTTTATTGTACTTGATCAGTTCATTGAAGAGCATTTCCGCATTATTGAAATGCACATTGTCGTCACCGGTTCCATGTACATACAATAAATTACCCTGCAGGTTCTTGGCATAGGTCATGGGAGAGCCGTTTACAAAATCCTGTTTGTTTTCCTGTGGCAGACCCATGTACCGCTCCTGATAAATATTATCATAGGTCAATTGGTTGGCCACCGGTGCAATGGCAATACCTGTTTTATAAATTTCAGGGTACTGAAACATCAGGTTCAGGGTTGCCGACCCACCACCGCTCCAGCCCCAAACGGCAATACGGGTTGAATCCACATAGGACCATTTCATGATTTCTTTGGCAGCCAGTGCCTGGTCGCGGATATTGACGAGACCGATTTTGCGATACAACGATTTCCTCCATTCTCTTCCCTTAGGGACCGGTGTGCCACGGTTGTCAATAGAAATGTAGATATATCCGTCCTTGCTCATATCGCCCTTGTACATATAATTTTGAGCAGATCCGTATACATCCGTTACATTTTGCCCCCAGGGTTCTGTGTACACATAGAATACGACAGGATATTTTTTACTGGTATCAAAATTCGCGGGCTTCACCATCCAGCCATCCATCTCCACTCCTTCCACCGTTTTTACTTTGAAAAATGAAATATTTGATTTGGAAGGATCTGCTTTGGCCAGGGCTTCATTCACTTTATTCTCGCCATTGATTCCTTTGTGATCCGGTAAGCTGATCCATTCATTCACCGGGGAGCTGTAATAATTCGAAAAACTGTGCTGTGCAAATTTAGCATTGGGAGAAAGCCGGTAATTATGCGTGCCTTTTTGATTGGCAGGTGTGACCATTTCCAGACTACCACTTCCATCGAGTTTGGTCCGGCAAAGATATTTCTGGGTGGCATTATCAGGAGAGGCGTGAAAGTAAACATAACCTCCGGCCTCGTCGATGCTGCTGATATCCATCACATCGTATTTTCCGTTGGTGATCAGGGTTTCTTTTTGGCCATCGCGACTAATCCGGTACAGGTGTCGCCAACCATCTTTTTCACTGGCCCAGAGAAATTCCTGTCCGCCATTCAGCCAGTCCCAGCCACCCCCTGCATAATCAGGATCCCAGCTGGGAAGGATATCGATCCAGGCCGGGTCTTTTTCAGCATAAATGGTTTTGCTTTTCCCTGTCATCACATCACAGATCATCAGATTGCTTTCATTCTGTTTGCGGTTCAGGTGCTGAATAATCAGTTCTGAGCTATTCGCTGCCCATTCCATCCGGGGAACATAGGTTCGCCAAAGAGTATCATCTGGAATTTTCATCCAGTTGGTTTTACCGGTGAGCACATTCACTGTGCCGATCCGGTATTTGGATGGTGGTTCTCCGGCGATAGGATATTCCACTGGTACCGCATAGGGGTAAATCGAATCGGTATTATTCAGCATCAGGTAATCCTTGGTGCCCCTGGCATCAATTTGCCAGAAAGCCAGCTGTTTACTATCAGGGCTCCAGCGAAAACCATCCCGGCAAAAAAATTCTTCTTCATAGGCCCAGTCGAATGTGCCGTTGATCAGTTTGCGGTTGCCACCGGTGGTCAGTGCCTTTATTTTTCCGGTGGCGAGATCTTCCACATACAAATTGTATTCGCTTACATAGGCCACTTTCTTTCCATCGGGTGAAAACTTGGCAAACATCAGGGAGGAAGCCGGGCGGCCCTTGCCTAATTGCCGGAACTGGCCGCTGGCCATTTGGTACTGCCAGTAATCGCCCCTTGTATCAGCCCTCCATACTTTTTTGCTGTTGGTATAAATCAGTACCTGGGTATAATCTGCAGAAAATTTAAAACTGCGGATGGGAATGGGTTTCTCTGCCCCTGCGGTTTTCAGTTTATCCTTCATCACCAGGACTTCCTTTTTGTTTTCAGGAAGGACATAGCGGACGATTTCACCATTTTCATTCCGGTAGTAGGATTGACCGTCTTTCCCCCAATTAATCCCTCCCTGTGCCAGCAGTGACTCAGTAGAAATCAAACCAATCAGGATGAATAAAAAATTCAGTGCCACCCTTTTCATTATTAATTAATTTAGTACAGTAAAGTATTAAAAATTCTAATCCCATCACCTGTTTTTACATCAATGGCCGTAAAAGAAAAAATCCGACTTGACAAATACCTCTGGGCCATCCGGCTCTTTAAAACCAGGTCGCTCGCGGCAACAGCCTGTGATACCGGGAAGGTGAAATTCGACGGTGGCCAGGCCAAGGCTTCCAGGCAGGTGAGTATTGGTGATGAATATGAGGTAAAAACAGAAGCCAAAAGATGGAGGATCAAAGTTACCGGCCTGCTTCAAAACAGGGTAGCTTATACCGAAGCCATTCTACACTATATGGATATTACACCGGAAGAAGAGATTCAACGCCTTCAGTACCAGGCCGCCAGCTTTCATACCGGTAAAAGGCGGAGTAAAATTGGTCGCCCCACCAAGAAGGAAAGAAGGGAATTGGATGAATTCCTGGACGATTGACGAAAATCAGCAATGTGTCCTTTCTGAATCATTGGTATCGCTTTTCCCAACTACTATTTTAGCGGGTGTTAACGCGCATTATTTCACCTCAAAACGCAGTATATGGAAAACAAAGCTGTTGAGAAGCCCCAAAGCTCCCGGCCCACTTTGTTTGACAGTGGCTGGATGGAGAAATTTTTCAATGCCCCGCTGGATGAATTTTTCACCATGGGCAAGGTAATGAACGTACCCGCTGTAAATGTTTCGGAAACGGATCAGGAATTCAGGCTGACTGTTGCGGCACCTGGTATGGAGAAAAAAGATTTCAAAGTGGAAGCATTCGATGATATGCTGACCATTAGTGCCGAGCATGAAAGAGAAGAAAAAGAAGAGAAGAATGGAAGATTCAACCGCCGGGAATACAATTACAGTAGCTGGAACCGGAGTTTTACCCTTCCTGAAAACTGTGATGCATCAAAAATTGAAGCCAGTTATGTTAACGGGGAATTGAAGATCATGATCCCGAAATTGCTGGTCAAAGAAACAAAAAAGGTAAAAAACATAGCTGTCAATTAAAATGTTAGTGCTTGAATGAGCAGCCCCCGCTGAAAGCTGAAAGGCGGGGGCTTATTTTATCAAGATAAATCCGACTAAATGAACAAGGCCCATCGCCCCAAGGATAAAACCCTGAATCTGGACCAAAGCCGCAGGTCACTGAAAGCAGTGCCCGGAAAAACAACTGCGCTTTCGGTTTCTTCTGCCGTGAGCCTGGGAGAGCATCCGGAAGAATATGTAGTGTTTGTTGCAGTACCGGGTATGGAAAGAAAGGATTTTTCGGTAACGATTATTAACAAGAAACTCGTGGTTTCTGCTGTCAAAAAAGAAGCATGGCACAAATTTGATGAAACAACGGAGCAGTTCTTTTCTGAGTGGAAAGAGACATTTATGCTACCAGATGATGCGGACACCGTCATGACAGCCGCCATTTATAAAAATGGAGAACTGGAAATACATATCCCACGCGGACATGATGATCACAGTAAGCTTCCGGTAGAAGTAGTTGTTTATTAAACAGCTTAATAAAGAAGATTCCTGAGTTTTTCCAGGTTGCTGATATTGATCTTGCCTTCCCGGATTTCAATTAATTTTTCTCCTTTGAAATCACTCAATGTCCGGATCAGCGATTCTGTGGCTGTCCCAACATAGTGTGCAATATCATCCCTGGAAATTTCAATGGGTTTATTTTCACCAGTGCTGTTGAATTTTGCATGGATATCCACCAGTGCCTTGGCCACTCTTTTGCGCAAGGAACTGTAGGCAAGACTCATCAGTCTTTCTTCTTTTTCCTTTACGTTCTGGGTGATGATGCGGATAAATTTGGCAGCGATGGAAATATCCCCGTAAATCATTTGCAGGAAATCTTCCCTGGGGATCTGCATCACTTCGGCTTCTTCGAGGACGACGGTGCTGTCATCATAGTTTTTATCCTCAATCAGTGCAGGATAACCCATAAAATCGCCTTCGCTGAAAAGGTCTGTGATATATTCCTTCCCGTCTTCATGCACTTTAAATCCTTTGATTTTCCCCTTCACCAGGTAATAGAGGAAACGGGGTCTTTTTCCTTCCTGATAAAGGTGTTGCTTTTTACTAAGTGTCAGTACTTCATACTGATCAGCCAGCTGACTCATCAGTCCGGTATCCTTGATATCCCTGATAAACTGATTTACGCCCTGTAAGGAGGGGGCGTATTTTGTTTCCAGCACAGCCGATTTTTTCAGGCGGGCTTCGATGGCATTCAGCAGTTCAATGTCTTCAAATGGTTTGGTGATATAATCATCCGCACCCATTTCCATGCCTTTGCGAAAGTCGCTTCTTTCTGTTTTGGCGGTGAGGAAAATAAAGGGGATATGCTGGGTGGTTTCGTTCTTCCGGAGCATATGCAGGACGCCGTAGCCATCCAGGTCGGGCATCATGATATCACATACTATCACATCGGGCTTCTCTCTGAGGGCGGCATCCACCCCTTTTTTCCCATTCTCTGCCGTAAATGTCTTAAATCCGGCCAGTTCAAGGATCTCAGATGTATTTTCCCGGATATCCGGGTTATCATCAATGACCAGAATTATTTTCATGCTCGTTGTTTACAGGTATAAAGATAGTGACCGATGTGCCTTCATTCAGCCTGCTTTGCAAATTTATGATGCCTCCCAGTAAATCAGCATATCTTTTCACCAGGTGCAGCCCCAAACCGGTACCCTGGATATTGGTGGCATTCGTGGCTCTGAAGAAACTGGAAAAAAGGTGTTCCTGGTCCTGGTCGGCAATACCAATACCATGATCGATCACCTGGATACTGAAACCGTTTTCACTCAGTTGGCTGGCAATATCAATTGCGGCTCCCTCTTCAGAGAATTTGATAGCATTGGAGACGAGGTTAAACAGGATATTACGGAGCAGTTTTTTGTCCGCATACACGGTTCCCGACTGATCGTGCCGGTGAATAATCTGCTGTCCCGTTTTCAACAGCCCTTTCACTTCATCACAGGTTTCAACAATAAATTCCTGGAGTTCAAAGGGTGTCATGTGCACACTCACTTTCCCCTCATCCAGTTTACCCAGGTTCAGGAAATCTTCCAGGATATCGTTCAGGTGTTT
>Ga0075158_10000947_pt1 | contig 22793 bp, 18 predicted proteins | sample JI91814BDNA_FD_70968 | JGI IMG/M metagenome (GOLD analysis project Ga0075158, IMG submission 70968) | Wastewater effluent complex algal communities from Wisconsin, to seasonally profile nutrient transformation and Carbon sequestration -... | ecosystem: Engineered > WWTP > Effluent > Algae... | reverse complement strand
ACAGGCGAACGCCCATCTCAATCCTGCTCGCGGCCCAGCAGGCTGCCTGCGTACAGCGCGGACAGCATCAGCAGCACGCCGCCCCAGAAGGTCGAGTACGAGGCCAGGTGCGTGTTGAGCGGGAACACCGTGACCGCCAGCGCCAGCATCGCCGGACGCGCACGGTCGCGGGCCACGGGATCGGCGTAGCGCCACGCGCGCCACGCGAGCGCCGCGCCCGCCAGCCACAACAACAGGCCGATGCCGCCGGTTTCGCTGAGGATTTCCAGGACCAATTGGTGCGCATGCAGGGCGGCACCTTCGCCCCATGCCGCGATCACCCCCGGTTGCGGATCGCAGGCCGCGAACGCCTGGCGGAAACCGCGGGCGCCGACGCCGTTGACCGGATGCTCCCGCGCCATGCACACCGCCGCCGACCAGATCCGCGAGCGCCCGGACAACGCGGTGTCCACGCCCTTGGAATCGGCGGTGAGCACATGGGTGGTGCGCTCGATGCGCTCGCGCACCTGCGGCACCACCAGCGTGGCCGCGACCAGCGCCAGTGCGCCCAGCGCAAAGACCATCAACAGCTTCCTGCGGCCCAGCGTGCGCCAGCCGGTCCACAGCAGCACCAGGCCATAGGTCAGCCACGATGCCCGCGAGCCCGCCAGCAATACCACGATGCCGATGCCCACGGCTGCCACCAGCCAGCCGATCCTGCCGAAGCGCCGGCGCATCGCGTCCAGCGCGAACGGCGACAGGCTGGCCAGGACGATGCCGAGCTTGAGATTGCAGGGTCCCAGGACGCCCGCCAGGCGATCCGCCGCCGCAACCTGCTCGGCGGTGCACATGCCGTGCCCGCTGATCGCGTGCTTGACCATGTCGATGCCGCTGAACAACGGGCTGGCGCCAGTCGCGGCCTCGATGAGCGCATCCAGCGTCCACGCGCCGACGATGATCGCCAGCCCGCCGAAGGTGCGCCGGCGGCCGGCATCGTCCGCCACCGCGGCGGCCACGATCCACAGGAACGGCAGGTAGCGCAGGTCGACCAGCGCCTCGCGCAATGCGCGTCCGCGATCCATCGCGTCGATGGCGGAGACCGCTTCCGGTAACCAATAGGCGAAGAACAGCACGCTGGTCAGCGCCCAGGCCGGCCCGCTGAGCAGCGCATTGCCGCCACGGAATCGGCTCGCGACCAGCCTGAGCAATCCGGCCAACGCGCCCAGCGCGAGCACGCCTTCCGCGTACCCGGGCGCCGGCCACAAGGCAACGAAGGCCAGCACCCACGCCGGCGCCCAGCGCCAGCCGTGCACCGCCTGGGTTGCGTCGTTCATGCCTGCACCAGTGCGTGGTACTGCGCCAAGGTCGCCTCCTGCATCGCCCGCAACGTGTACGGCATCGTAGCCGGTGGCACCGGCGGATTCGCGAGCAGGGCCTGCGCGCACTCCCGCAACGCCGTGGCATCGAACGGCAGCACCGCACCCTCCGGTTGCAGCTCGCGCAGCAGCTCGCCGACACCCCCGTGATCCCAGCCCAGCACCGGCCGGCCGATGGACAGCGCTTCGATCACGGTGCGGCCGAAGGCCTCCGGCTTGCGCGAGAGTTGCAGGACCAGGTCGCTCGCCGCGTAGGCCGTGGGCATGTCCGCTGTCGGCTCGGTCATCGCCACGGCATCCTCGATGCTGGCTCTGCGGGTCATTTCCACGAGCTCGCGGACGTACGCCTCCCGTCCCGCCTGCACCATGCCAGGCATCCACAGCCGCGCGTCCGTGCCCGCCCCGCGCAGCGCAGCGAGCAACGCGATCGCGTCTGTATGGCCCTTCAGGCGGGTGCCGCGACCGGGCAGCAAGAGCAGCGGACCCTCGCCCTCGAGTTGCGGATGCCTGCCTGCGATGCGCGCGCGCGCCGCGCGGTCCGGATGCGGCATGCGGGGGAAGGCAGCGGGGTCGATTCCGCGCGGAATCACCACCAGGCGGGACGGATCGGTGGCCGGATAGTGCGCCAGCAGATGATCGCGCACCGTCCGCGAGACGCAGACCACGCGCTCGCCGCGGGCCATGATCGCGCTGTAGCGCGAGGGAGAATTCAAGCCATGCGCGGTGGTGATGAAACGTGGACGCTTGCCGTGCGTACCGCGCAGCGCCCACCAACCCAACCACGCCGGCAATCGCGACCGCGCATGCACGATGTCGGCGCCGGCCTCGCGCAAGAGCGCGCGCAACGCGCGTACGTGGCGCAGCACCAGCGGCGACTTGCGGCCGATGTCGAGGGTGAGGTGCTCGGCGCCGATCGCCTGCAACTGCGCCAGCAGGCGCCCGCCGGCGGACACGACGATGGCGCGATGACCGGCATCGACAAGCGCTTCGGCGATCTCGAGGGTGGAACGTTCGACGCCGCCAGCGTCAAGCGCCGGCAGCAATTGCACCACGGTCAGGCGGCGCATCGCGTCGCGGCTGCGTCAGTCCACCAGCACGTAGGTCGCGCCGCAGTACGGGCACTGGCTGTTGCCGCCTTCTTCCTCGATCGGCAGGTACACGCGCGGATGCGAGTTCCACAGCGCCATGGACGGCTGCGGGCAGCTCAGCGGCAAGTCGGCGCGGCGCACCTCGTAGCGTTGCTGGGCATTGGCGGGCGACGAGGCGGGAGTGGTCATGGCGATGTGGCGCATTGGCGGGAACCGCGCCAGTTTACTGCAGGACTTCCTTTCGCCGTCATCCGCTGCTTGCCGTCATCCGGCGTTCGCCGCGATGACGACCCTGATCGCTCAGGCCGGCAGGTCGAACAGCAGGACGTCGCTGTCGGCTGCGATGCCGCGAACGACCAGCGCATCGGCTTCCTGCACGAAGCCGAGTGCGTCGCCAGCCTTCAACACGCGCTCGCCGATCGCGACTTCACCGGTCGCCACGTGCAGCCAGTACAAGCGCGTGGGATCGCGCGATGCAGACACCTCATCGCCAGGCTGCAGGCTGGCGGCGCGCAGCGTGGCCTGCTGGCGGATCGCGATCGAACCGTCCACGCCGTCCGGCGACGCCAGCGTCGCCCAGCGCGCGCGGCGCGCGGCCGGCTCGAAGCGCTGCTGTGCGTAGGCGGGTTGCGCGTTGAGGCGATCCGGCTGGATCCAGATCTGCAGGAAATGCACCGGCGCGGCACCGGAACCGTTGTATTCGCTGTGTTCGATGCCGTGGCCGGCGCTCATCCACTGCACGTCGCCGGCTTCGATCACGCCCACCGTGCCGGTGCTGTCGCGGTGCGCCAACGCACCCTGCAGCACTACGCTGATGATCTCCATGTTGGCGTGCCGGTGCGGCGAGAAACCGCCGCCCGGGGCGACCGTGTCGTCGTTGATCACGCGCAACGGACCGAAGCCCATCCAGGCCGGGTCGTGGTAATGACCGAAGGAGAACGTGTGCCGGCTCCGCAGCCAGCCCAGGTCGACCTCGCCGCGCGCGCTGGAGGGGCGTTCGATGATCATCGTGGCATCACTTGGCGGCGTCGGCCTTCGGCGCAGTGGCTTCGGTGGTGATGCGCAGGGTCACCTCGTCGCCCACCATCGGCGCGAACAGGCCCACGCCGAAGTCGCTGCGCTTGATCGTGGCGGTGGCGTCGAAGCCGATCGCCGGGACCTTCTTCATCGGATGCTCGGACGCCTTGTTGAGGGTCGCGTCGAGGACCACCGACTTGGTGATGCCCTTGATGGTGAGGTCGCCGGTGATCTTCAGCTTGCCGTTGCCGGTGGACTCTACCTTGGTGCTCTTGAAGGTCGCGGTCGGGAACGTGGCGATGTCGAAGATGTCCGCGCTGCGCAGGTGCGCGTTGAACTTGTCGCTGAAGCCGTTCAGGCCGGATAGCGGCAGGGTCACTTGCACGCTGGACTTGCTCACGTCGGCGGCGTCGTACACCAGGGTGCCTTCGACGTCGCCGAAGTTCGCGTACGGGTTGGAATAGCCGAAGTGGTTCCAGCTGGCCAGCACGTTGGTATGGGTGGGATCGAGCTTGTAGGTCACGCCTGCGGCGAAGGCATTGGCGCTGGCGGCGACGAGGGCAGCGGTGAGCAGCAGTTTCTTGAACATGGGAGTCTCCGGAAAAGGGGCGGTGCGAATCAGAGGATCTGGCAGGCTTCGTCGAAGCCCAGGCGCGGCGAACGCGGGAAGATGCTGGCGGGATCGCCATGACCCAGGTTGACCAGGATGCTGGTGCGGATCGACGTACCGGCGAAGAATGCCTCGTCGACCTTGGCGTTGTCGAAGCCGGTCATCGGCCCGCAGTCGAGACCCAGCGCGCGCGCGGCGAGGATCAGGTAGGCGGTCTGCAGGCTGCTGTTGCGGTTTGCGACCCACGCCAGGTTGGCCTCGTCGCGATGCTCGAACCACGGCTTCGCATCGACATGCGGGAACAGCACCGGCAGCTTGTCGAAGAAGCGCATGTCGTAACCGACGATGGCCACGCACGGCGCCGCCATCGTCTTCTTGAAGTTGCCCTCGCTCAGCGCCGGACCCAGCTTGGCCTTGGCCTCGTCCGACTTCACGAACACGATCCGCGCCGGGGTGGTATTGGCCTCGGTCGGGCCGAACTTCAGCAGCCCGTAGAGCTGCTGCAGGGTGTCGTCGGACACCTCGCCGGTGAACGCGTTGTAGGTGCGCGCGGTGCGGAACAACTGGTCGAGCGCGGCATCGGGCAAGGGCTGGGTCATGCGATCCTCGTGGCGGGGTGCGAAGGCGCACAGTGTAGAGTTCCATGGGTGAAGCGAATGCACCGAGATCGCAACGGATCGATTCCACCAGCGCAACGATCCCGGTCGCGCCCATGACGTCGACGGTCGCGCTTCACGATGACCGCGCTGGCAACACCCGCCAGGCTATGGCGCTGGCACGCGCGCTGGACGCCGATGCCGGCGAATGCCTCCTGCAGCCACGCGCACCTTGGCGCTGGCTGGCACCACGCGTCCTGCCTGGCGCCACGCATGGCTTCGGCGGCGAGTTCGCCGCGCTCATCGCGCGGCCACCCGCGATCGCCGTTGGTTGCGGCCGGCAGGCCGCACTGGCGACGCGGCTGTTGCGCGCGCGCGGCAGCCGCGCCGTGCAGATCCTCGATCCCCGCATCGACGCACGACACTGGGATCTCGTGGTCGCACCGGAACACGACGGCCTGCGCGCGGACAACGTCATCCAGATGCTGGGCAGCCTGCACCCGGTCGACGACTTGTGGCTGGCGCAGGCGCGACGTGATGCAGCGCACCTCGCCGCATTGCCCTCGCCGCAGACCGTGTTGCTGGTCGGTGGCCCAACCCGCCACGCGGCGCTGGACGATGCCGGCTTCGCTGCACTGCTTGCCCGGCTCTCGGCGCACGCACACCACGAAAGCGGCAGCTTCAGCGTCGTGGCATCACGACGCACACCGGATGCCTGGCGCGCGAGTTTGAGCAATGTGTCCGCTGACATACCCGGCATCCGCTGGCGCGACGAACGCGACGGCCCGAACCCCTACGCTGGCCTGCTGGCGCATGCGAACCGCATCGCGTGCACGCCGGACTCGGTGAACATGCTCAGCGAAGCCGCGGCGACGCTGGCACCGGTGTTCGTGTGGTCGGCGGACATCGCCACCGGACGCCTTCGCGCCTTCCTCGATGCGCTCCGCAGCCGTGGCCGCGTGCGCGATCTCGACGATGCATTGGCACCGTTTGCGGTCGATCCGCTGCGCGAGACGGCGCGCGTGGCGAGTGAGGTGCGGCGACGGCTGGCGCTACCGATCGCCTGATGCTTCGAACTGCAATCCCTGCGCGCGCACCGCATCGCGGATCGCCTCGCGCGCCAGTGTGATGCGTTCGTCGAGGGCCACTCGGCGCGGACGCCGATCCAGGGTGCAGCGCAGGCCGGCATCCAGCAGCGTGGCATGCGCGACCTGCAGGGCGGCGCGGGTGTTGGCATCGAGCAATCCGGCATCGTGCAGCGCATCGAGGATCGCCGGCGACGCACGTGGCGTGCGCAAGCGCGCGTGCGTTCGGCTGTCGCGCAGCAGCAGGAACTGCAGCAGGAATTCCAGGTCGACCAGCCCCCCGTCGCCCTGCTTGAGGTCGAACAGCGCAGCGTCGCTGCGGTCCAGTTCCGCGCGCATGCGCCGGCGCATGGCAGACACGTCGTCGCGCAACCCATCGACCGGGCGACCGCGGGAGAGCACGTCGCCGCGCACGCCCTCGAAGGCGTCGATCAATGCGACATCGCCGGCGACCGCACGCGCGCGCACCAGCGCCTGGTGTTCCCACGTCCATGCACGCTCGCGCTGGTAGTCGGAGAAGCTGGCCAGGCTCGACACCAGCAGGCCTTTCGCGCCATCGGGGCGGAGGCGCACGTCGATCTCGAACAGGCGACCGGCACCGGTGCGGGTTTCCAGCAAGGCGACGATCTTCTGGCCGAGCCGGGCGAACCAGCGCGCGGCATCCAGCGGTCGCGCGCCATCCGATGTCGCTGCTTCGACTGCGTCGTACAGGAAGACCAGGTCGAGATCGGAACCGAAGCCGAGTTCCTCGCCGCCCAGGCTGCCGTAGCCGAGCACCGCGAAGCGTGCGCCGCCGATGCCGCCGTGCGCTGCGTGCATGCCGGCCAGCGCGAGCTTCAATATGCAATCGACCACCGCGTCCGCCAGCCAGGCGAGGCGACGCGCGCACTCCTGCGCTTCGATGCGGCGATCAAGCAGCGCCAGCGCGATGCGGAAGCTCAAGGCCTGGCGGATCTCGTTGAGTGCGTCCAGCGCTGCTTCGGTGTCGGCCTCGCCATCGCCCAGTGCGGCCGTGCAGGCCTGGTGCATCGCCTCGCGCCCCGGCAGTTCGCCGCCGATGCGCACGTCGAGCAATTCGTCGAGCAGCAAGGGATGCGCGGCCAGCCGTTCGCCGAGCAAGGCGCTGCGTGCCAGGGCGTCGACCAACCGATGCAGGGCCACCGGCTGTTCGTCGAGCAGGGCGAGGTAACTCGCGCGGCGCAGCAGCATGTGCAGCAAGGGCAGCAAGTGGCGCAGCACGGCATCGGGATGCGGCGATGCGACCGCCGCCTGCAGCAGCGCCGGCAGCACGCGATCCAGGCGCGCGCGGGTGGCATCGGAGAGGGTGCGCACCGCCGGCACGCGGGCGAAGTCGGCCAGGCTGCGATGAAGGTCCTCGCCGGCTTCGAAGCCAGCCGCGGCCAGCACCGCGCCATCGCCTGCATCCGGCAGGCCGCGCCAATACGCCGCGAGGTCGCTGTCGCCGCTGGCCGCCCGGCGTGCCGCCAGCAGGGCGTCGAATTCGGCGGAGACGCGCTCGCGCTGCACCGCCAACGCCTCCAGCAAGGCCTGCCAGTGCGCATAGCCCAGGCCGTCGGCGATGCGCGCGCGCAACAGCGCACCCGCGGGCAAGGCATGGGTCTGCGCGTCGCCGAGCATCTGCAGGCGGTTCTCCAGCGTGCGCAGGAAGCGGTAGGCCTCCAGCAGCATGGCGCCGGTCGCGGCATCCACGTGCCCCGCTTCAACCAGCGCGCGCATCGCCGGCAGCAGGCGCCGATCGCGCAGCGCGGGCTCGCGCCCGCCGCGGATCAGCTGCAACGCCTGCACCAGGAACTCGATCTCGCGGATGCCGCCCGGGCCGCGCTTGATGTCATCGGCCATGTCCTTGCGCGCAACCTCGGCGGCGATCGCCGCCTTCATCGTGCGCAGGCCGTCCAGCGCGCCGTAGTCGAGGTAACGCCGGTACACGAACGGGCGCAGCGCCTGCAGCAGGCGCTCGCCCGCAACGAGGTCACCCGCGACCGGCCGCGCCTTCTGCCACGCATAGCGTTCCCAGTCGCGGCCCTCGGTGAGGAAGTAGTGCTCCATGGCGGCGAACGACAGGGCCACGCGGCCGGCGTTCCCGAACGGACGCAGGCGCAGGTCGACGCGATGGCTGAAGCCATCGGCGGTGACTTCGTCCAGCAGCTTCGCCAGTTGCTGGCCGAGCCGGGCAAACCAGTCCTGCGCGTCGAGCGAACGCGCGCCATCGGACTCGCCCTCGTGTTCGTAGGCGTAGACCAGGTCGACATCGGAACTGAAATTCAGCTCGCCGCCGCCCAGCTTGCCCAGCCCGAACACCACGAGCCGCTGTACGCCGCCATCGGCGGCGCGCACCACGCCGAAGCGCTGCACCATCTCGGCTTCCAGCGCGTCCAGCGCCAGTTGCAGGCAGCCATCGGCCAGCGCGGTGCTGGCGGCCAGGATCTCCTCGACCGGCGCGTGTTCGATCACATCGCGCCACACCATCCGGGTCGATTCCGCCTGCCGGTGCAGGCGCAGCAGGCGGCCCCACTCGGCGCGATTGCCGGCATCGAGCACGGGAGGCGCGAGCGGCGCGGCGGCACCGGCCTGCAATCTCGCCAGCAGGGCAGGCTGGCGCACCAGCGTCGCAATGGCGAAGTCGCTGGCGATGGCGAGTTTGCCGATCGTGGCTTCATCGCCGACATCGATTTCGCAACCCGCAGCGCGCAGGCGCGCACAGGCGCGCGCCGCGAGTTCCTGCAAGTCGTTGGCGTGATCAAGATCCATGCCCGATTGTGGCATCGCATGGCCGCCGCTATCGTGCCCGCCATGAGCGAATTGCAGGACCTGGTCGCGCTGATCCGCGCCGACACGCCGTTGCTGGTGATCGAAACCCCCGACGAGGCGCGGGTGGTCGACCTGTTCCGGCAATCGTTGATGCACGCATGGCGCGCGCTGTATCGCTGGTCGGTGACAGAGGGCCTGCGTCGGATCGACATGGATCGCGAGGACGAAGGCATCGCCCCCGACCTCAGCGCGACCCTGCAGGAAATCCGCAATGCCAGCCAGCGCGGCGTGTACCTGTTGCTGGACGCACATCCCTACCTGGGTTACGCCAGCTACCAGCGCGCCATGCGCGACCTGATCCAGCGCCGCGACAGCCAGCCGCACGTGCTGGTGATGATCGGCACCAAGGTCGAGTTGCCGGCGGCGCTGGAACCGTTCGCGGTGCGCTTCTCGCTGCGCCTGCCGGATGCGAATGCACTGCTCAAGCTGGTCAAGGAAGAAGCCGCGGCCTACACCGCCCAGAACGGCGGGCGCCGGGTCGAAGTGGATGCCGATGCGGTGCGCCAGATCGTGCGCAACCTGCAGGGCCTGAGCCTGACCGACGCGCGCCGGATCGCGCGACACCTGATCCATCGCGATGGCGCGCTGGGGCCCGGCGACCTGCCGGAACTGGCACGGCTGAAGTTCGAGCTGCTCAACAAGAGCGGCCACCTGCATTACGAATACGACACCGCGCGCTTCGCCGACGTAGGCGGTGCGCGCAGGCTGAAACGCTGGGTGGAACAGCGGCGTGCGCCCTTCGTGCAGGATCCGCCGCCGCCCGGGCTGGAACCGCCGAAGGGGGTGCTGTTGCTGGGCGTGCAGGGCTGCGGCAAGTCGTTGCTGGCGAAGGCGGTCGCCGGCGGCTTCGGGGTGCCGCTGGTGCGGCTCGACTTCGGCACCCTGTACGACAAGTACCACGGCGAGACCGAGAAGAACCTGCGCGCCGCGCTGGCCTCCACCGAACAGCTCGCGCCCTGCGTGCTGTGGATCGACGAGATCGAGAAGGGCCTGGCCGCCGGCAATGGCGAGAGTGATGGCCTGTCCCGCCGCGTGCTGGGCTACCTGCTGACGTGGATGGCCGAACGCAAGTCGCGCGTCTTCCTGGTCGCCACCGCCAACCAGGTGCATGACCTGCCGGCGGAACTGCTGCGCAAGGGCCGCTTCGACGAAATCTTCTTCATCGACCTGCCCGACGCTGCTACCCGCGTCGAGATCTTCGCCCTGCACCTGGACCGGCGTTCGCTGGCCAAGGACGACATCGACCTGTCGGCGCTGGCCGCCGCAGCCGACGGCTTCTCCGGCGCGGAGATCGAGCAGGTGATCGTCAGTGCGCTGTATGCCGCGCATGCGGAACAGGCCGGGCTCGACACACAAACCCTGATGCAGGCGATCCGCGACACCCGCCCGCTGTCCTTGCTGATGGCGGAACAGGTGCAGGCGCTGCGCGAATGGGCCTTGCCGCGAACGGTGCCGGCGGACTGAAAGGACGCCGAGCGCGCGCCTGCAAAGCCCTCGTGCATAAAAAAGCCCGCTTAGACCGAAGTCTCAGCGGGCCTGCTCCCTCCCCCACGTCGGGACGCGGGGCGACTGTGAAGGATTCGTTAGGGGGTTTGCACGCTGCACTGCAAAATTGCACCGCGCGGTGCAGCAATCAGGCCGCGCGTGCGATCCCGCGCTGCGCCAGCACGGCCTGCGCGGCCACTTCGCCGGACTCGCAGCCACCCTCCATGAAGCCCTGCGACTCGACCGAGCAATGTTCGCCGGCGAAGTGCAGGCCGCCCACGGACTCGCCCATCACCCCGCCCAAGCCCGCCCAATCGCCCGGTCGGAAGCAGGCATAGCTGCCCAGCACCCACGGATTGGTCGGCCAGTGCATGCGTGCCTCGCGCGCATTGCCGCGCGCGGCGGCGATCCCGGGGAACACGCGCTCGAGGTCGCGCACCGCGGCCTCGGCCTGCTGCTTCGGCGTGCCCTGCCCCAGTTCGACGCCGTGCCGACCACCGGTGAAGTTGGTCAGCGCACCCGCGGTGCCGGCCTGCTTGCGCGAGGTATCCCACGTGGTCTGGTAGGCCTGGTCGCTCATCGACGCGCCATTCGCGCCGTGCTCGCGCCAGGTGCGGCGCTCGAAGCCGATCATCAGCTTGGCATTGGTGCCGTAGGTGAGTTGCGCGATGGCGTGCTTCTTCAGCGCCGGCAGTTCGACATCGACCTGCACCTTGCGCAGCAGGGTGAACGGCAAGGCCAGGATCACCTGCCGCGCACGTACCTCGCGGGTGGCCGCGCCCTTGCGGAAGGCGAGCACGTAGCCGCCTGCCTCGCCGCGAATCGCTTCCAGTACGTGGCCGGTCTCGATCGCATCGGTCATCTTTGCCGCCAGCGTGCGCGGGATCAGGTCGTTGCCGCCGCGCACATGGAAGCGCTCGTCGCTCTCGCCGAAGATCCTGAAGGCATCCTTGTCCTCGGTGCCAACGAAGGTCAGGAAATTCAGCGCGGACTGCTGGTCGATCTCCAGTCCCATCTCGGTGGTGTAGGCCACGTCCAGCAACTTGCGCAGCCAGCCGGACACGCCGTTGCGGTCGAACCACTGGGTGATGCTCATCGCATCCAGCGCGCGGAATGCCGGATTGCTGTCCTGGTGGTCGTAGCTGCCATCGCCGGCGGATGCCAGGTCGCGCTCGATCGCCGCAGCGACCGGCACGAACGCGCGCACGAGTTCCGCCTCGCCGATCGCGCGACCATCGAAGAACCAGGTGTCGTGGTCGCCGTCGCCGTCGAGCAGGTCATCCAGCGCAATCCCGAGTTCGCCGGCCAGCGCGCGGATGCGGGCATGGCCGGTATCGATCAGTTCGCCGCCGAGTTCGATCACCTGGTCGTCGGCGAAATGGTTACGCAACGAGAGCATGCGTCCGCCGATGCGTTCCTGCGCCTCGAATACGCGCACGCGCACGCCCTGCTGGCGCAGACGCCACGCCGAGGTGAGCCCGGCGATGCCGGCACCGACGATGACCACTTCGTCATCCGTCCCCGCGCGCATCGGGTTCGGCACGGAGCTGCAACCTGACAGCAGCGCGCTGGCGCCTGCGCCCTGCAGGAGGCGGCGCCGGCGTCGATCGAAGCGCTGGGTCCGCACCATGTCGTGGAATTCGTCCAGCGGCATGCGCACATGGCGCGATGCGCGGGCGATGGCGGCGGCGCGTTGCAGCAGGCGGAAGAGCGGCGTGCGTCCCATGGCGTGGTTTCCGTGTCCCTTTCACCGGGAATACGCGAGGCAGTCGCGCGACGGGACACTCGCGGGTGTCCGGCGCATGGCGCGGCCCGCGTTAGCCAACGGCATGACGTCCTTCCGCCACCTCCCAGCTTCGCGCTGGATCGGCATCGTGCTGGTGCTTGCGCTTGCCTTGCTCGCCGACCTGCGTTCGGCCGCGGGGACGCGCCTGGACAGTTTCACCGTGGACGAGCCGTGGCATGTGGTGGCAGGCACCGCCTACGTCCGCGGCGAGGGCTTCCACCTCAATCCCGAGCATCCGCCGCTGGTGAAGCTGTGGGTCGGGGCCTGGATGCCGGAGACGTTCAAGCTGCCGCCGATGCCCGCGCTGCACGAGAAGTCGCAGGAGCGCGACTGGGTCGAGACCACGATGTTCTTCGGCAACGACGCGCGCGCGGTGCAAACCCGCGCGCGGCTGGCGTTGTGGACACTGCACGGGCTGATGCTGGTGGCGCTGGGTCTGCTGCTGTGGCGTGCGTTCGGCCTGGCCTGGGCGTGCGGCACCTTGCTGTTCCTGGCGCTGGAACCGACGGTCGGTGCGCACCTGCCGGTGGTGATGACCGACCTCCCGCTCGCGCTGTCGCTGGCCATCGCCGCGCTCTGCGCCGGCCTGCTGGCCACCACGTGGCGCTGGCCATGGGCGATCGGCTGCGGGCTGGCGATGGGGGTGGCGCTGGCATCCAAGCATTCGGCGCTGGCCGGCCTGGGAGGTCTCGGGATCGGCCTGGTGATCGCCGCGCTGTGCGGCTGGCGGCAGGGGCGTGGCGAGATCGCGCGGCGGATGGCGCAACTCGCGGCGGCGGCGGCGTTGTCGGTCCTGTTGCTGTGGTCGATGTATGGCCTGCACTTCCATGCCGGCGCCGATGGCCGGGATGCCTTCAACCGCCCGATCGCGGACAAGATCGATGAACTGAAATTGCCGCACTGGCGCAACGCGATCGCCTTCGCCGACGACCACCGGCTGCTGCCGCGCGCCTACCTGTGGGGGCTGGCCGATACCGTCCGCACCGGGGTGGAAGGTCGCGGCATCGGCATGCACCAGGTCTGGGGCACGACCTGGTACGGCAACCCGCCGTGGTTCAGCTGGCCGGCGATCCTGGCGTCGAAACTGCCGCTCGCGTTGATGGCCTTGTTGCTGGCCGCGTTGCCGCTGCTGGCGCGCGCGCGATTGCCGCCCAGCGCACGCTGGAGCCTGGCCGCCGTGGTCGCGGCCTGCGGCTTCCACCTGGTCGCGCTGATGGGCTCGGAAGGCATCTGGGGCGGCGTGCGGCATGCGCTGCCGATCCTGGTTGGAATGGCGGTGATCGCCGGCGGCGCATTCGGCATCGCCATGCAACGGCGTTCGCGTGCCTTGCTGATCGGCGTGACCGCGCTTTACCTGCTGGCCGCAGGCATGACCCTGCGCGAGCCACGGCTGTGGGAGTACCACAACGAACTGGTCGGTGGCAGCGCCAATGCCTATCGCTATTTCGGCAACGAAGGCCTCGACCTTGGCCAGCGTTTCCACGAGATCCGCGCCTTCCACGACCACGTGATCACGCCCTCCGGCGAGCCGATGTACAACGAATACTGGATGGGGGAAAAGCAGGTACGCGCGGCGAAGCTCAACTTCCACAGGCGGGTGGAATCGCTGGACGACACCAACGTCGCCGGTCGTTACAAGGGCTGGTTCATTTACACGATGACCGACACGTTGCCGTGGCCGCAGTGGGACTGGGATCCAGCCGTCGTATTCAAGGACATGAGACTGGTCGCGCGCTTCGGCTACGTGGGCATCTGGCATGGCGAGATGACCCGCCCGCAGACGCGCGCAGGCAGCATGTTTTCCAGGATCAGCGATTACATCTACAAGGACGGCGGCGACGACTGGAAACTGGTGTCGGATCGGCTGGAAGAAGTCGTCGCACAGTTGCCGGCCAAGGTCGATGCCGGTGTCGAACTCGGCAATGCGTACCTGCGGCAAGGCCGGCGCTCGGAAGCGATCGCCGCTTATCGCGGGCTATTGACGCAGACCAAGGTGCCGGTCGAGCCGTCCATCGCCGCGCAGTTGAAGGCGCAGATCGCCGCGATCGAAGCTGCGCCGAAGGATGCAACGGTCGAACCGATGCGCAATCCGTGGCTGGAATGACCTCGGCATCGCCGGGGAACTTACTGTAGGCGGTGGGTGTGGCCGGTGTTCGCGCAGCGGCATTTCGAGCCGCGAAGCGAATGCCGGCCGCGACCGACGCCGAGCCCGGACAGGCTTCAGTCCGGCCGCGGTCCCTTGCGAAGATCCTTCAGGATTTCGCGCGCCGCATTGCGGCCCGGCAAGCCGGTCACGCCGCCACCGGGATGGGTGCCGGAACCGCACAGGTACAACTGCTTGAACGCACCGCGATAATTGCCCTGGCCGAGTAACGGACGCGCGCTGAACATCTGGTCCAGCCCCAACGCACCGTGGAAAATGTCACCGCCGACCAGGCCGATGCGACGCTCGAGGTCGAGCGGGCTCAACGCCTCGTAGCCGATCACGCTGCGCGCGAAGTTCGGTGCGTAGTCGTTGACCGTATCGATCATCAGTTTCGCCACGGTGTCGCGGTGCGCGTCCCAGCCGCCGTCCACGTCGGGATTCACCTGCTGGCAGAACAGGCTGGCGACATGCTGACCGGCAGGTGCCAGGGTGTCGTCCAGCGTCGAGGAGATCACGACCTCGACGATCGGCTTGCGCGCCCAGCCGGCGTTGTGCGACTTCGACTTCGCATCGAAATAGGCCTGCTCGAAGTACTGCAGCGACGGCCCGATCAGGATGCCGCTGGAATGGTGCGGCTGCAGTTGCGTACCGGGCATCGCGGTGAAGTCCGGCAGCTCGCCCAGCGCGACATTCATGCGGAACGTGCCGGACCCATTGCGATAGCGTTCGATGCGCTGCGCGGTGTCGTCGTCCAATTGCTGGCGCTCGACCAGCTTGGTGTACAGCAACTTCGGATTGAGGTTGCTGACAATGGTGGGCGCGCGCAGTTCGCGGCCATCGGCCAGAATCACGCCAACGGCTTTTTCGTGTTCGACGATGAGTTTGGCCACGTCGGCATCGGTGTCGATGGCGACGCCGCGCGCCTCGCATTCCTTGCGCATGGCCTGGGTGATCGCGCCCATGCCGCCGATCGCGTGGCCCCACACGCCGGTCTTGCCGTTCACCTCGCCGAACAGGTGGTGCAGCAACACGTAGGCGCTGCCCGGCGTGTACGGGCTGGCGAAATTGCCGACCACCGAATCCCAGCCCAGCACGGCCTTCAGCGGCTCGCCTTCGAAATAGTGATCCAGCAATTCGCCGGCGGACTTGGTGAACAGGTCGAGCAGGTCGCGGCGGCCGCGCAGGTCGAGGTGCTTCAGGCGCTTCGCGACCGCATACGAGCCCAGCCAGTCGGCGAAGGCGATGCGTTCGCCGATGTTGGGCGGCGTGAGGTGGATGAGTTCCTTCAGCACCGCCACCACGCGGTCGAGCATCGCGGTGTAATCGGCCCAGCGCGCGACATCGCCCGGTGCGAACTTCGCGATCTCGCTTTCGGTGTGAGCGCCGCCGAGGCGGAAGCTGCGCCCGTCCGGCAACGGCAGGAAATTCGCGTACGGCCGCTCCACCACCCGCAGGCCGTGCTGCGCCAGGCGCAGGTCGGCGATCACCTTCGGGTTGAGCAGGCTGACCGTGTAGCTGGCCACCGAATTGCGGAAGCCGGGATGGAATTCCTCGGTCACCGCCGCGCCACCGACGAGGTGCCTGCGCTCGAGCACGCGCACCTTCAGGCCGGTGGCCGCGAGATAGGCCGCGCAGACCAGGCCGTTGTGTCCGCCACCGATGATCAGGACATCGGCGTTCGTTCGTGTCGTCATGAAACCCTCCAAGGCCGGCAGCATAGCCGGCCTTGGAGGCCCCTCCCTACTTCAGGCGCGCCACCAGTTCGGCGTTGAAGGCCTTGCCCGCGGCGAGCATCGCCGCCTCCGCCCTGGCCCAGTCGGGGGTCATCTGGTAACCGGTGCGGTCCACGCCGCCCATGCCGCCGATGAAGCGGATCACGTTCTCCGCGGTGCCCGCCTTGGAGCCGGCGATTTCGCCGAGCGTGCCGATGTCCGGCGCGACCACGAGGCCTTCGGGCTTGGTGTTGATGTTGCCCCAGCCGCCGCGTTCGGCGCCGATGAAATCGGCGCGCGCGTTGAACCACAGGCCGGCGCCGGCTTCCGTGCCGAGCATGCGCGAGTCGGTTTCGGCCACGGTGCCGGGCGCGAATTCGTAGACGATGCTGGCGTGGAGTCCTTGCTTGCCTTTCAGGAAGCGCTGGATCGCCATGCCGTTGCTGATCGCCTTGGTATCCACCGGCGCGCGGCCGGGCAGCGCGACCACCACGAAGTCCTGCGCGTTCACGGTGTTGTCCAGTTTCAGGACCGGCACGCCCAGCTCGGCATTGGCCTTCAGGGTCTTCAGCTGCGGCACGTCGCTGCCCAGCTCCGCTGCGGTTCTCGCCTGCCAGCCGGCGGCGCGGAAGCGCTCGGCCAGATCGTCCTGCAAGGCCGCGAGCACCCGCTCCAGCACCGCTTGGTCGAACGGCGCCAGGATTTCCTTGCTCGACTTGTGCTTGCGGAACACGCCACCGGTCGCGGTGGCCTTGCTGCGCACGGCCCAACGCAGCTGCATGGCCGGCAGATAGGCGATCTGCGCTTCCTTGCCCTGGATGCGGCCCATGTACGCTTCCATCTGCTTGGCCGGCAGGGTGACCGCGGTGGCTTCCTGTGCCTGCACGGGAGCCACCGCACACACGCCGAGGCAGGCGATCGCCAATGCGACCATCGGTGTCCTGACATTTCCCATCGCTCGCTTCCCGATCGCCGGGCCCGTCGCCCGCAACGCAGTGTCCCTGCGCCTTTTGCCCGATTGAATCCCGCAGTTGCGGGAGGCGTGATCGCGGTCAGGCCAACAGATGCGCCAGGTGGCGGGCCATCCGCCAATCGTCGGCGGTGGTGATCTTGAGGTTGCAGGCTTCGCCGGGCACGACATGCACCTCGACGCCTGCCGCCAGCGCAAGCTGCACCGGCGACTGCGCGAACCAGCCCGGCACGCTTGCCTGATGCTGCAGCATCCGCTGCATGTCGGCGCGCGCATACACCTGCGGGGTCTGGAAGATGCCGACCTCGCTGCCCGCATACGCCTCCGCCACCCGGCCATCGCGCAGGCGCGCGACCGGCACGACCGGCGACAGGAACGCGCCGGCGCAGCCGTGATGGCGCGCCATCGCGATGACCTGGCGGAACAGTGCGAGGCTGGCGAACGGACGGGCCGCCTCGTGCAGCAGCAGCCACTCGCCGCTTGCCTTCGCCGCCAGCAGCGCGATGCTGTCCTGGCGGGTGGCGCCACCGGCGATGACGCGGCATTGCGGCAACAGCGCAGCGATCGCCTCCACGTGCTCCGCCGGCACCGCGACCAGCACGTCCTCCGCGACCTGCACCGCCTTGTCCGCGAGCCAGCACAACAGCGGCCGGCCCTGCAGCTCCAACGAACCCTTCGGGCCCAGGCCGAGGCGTTCGCCTGCACCGGCCGCCAGCATCAGGAACGACACGCCGGTACGAGCGTCGCCCATTGCCGTCGCTCAGGCAGGCAGCTGCGCATCGACCGCGGCGCGGAAGATGCCCGCTGCGTTGCCCAGCCCATCGGCATGGCCATCCACCCACGACGCCACGATCAGCATGTAATCGTCGCTGCCGATCGCCGCGCGAAACGTCGGCAGGCCTTCCGGACTCTTGCCGCCCTGCAGGATCGGCATCGCCCGCTGGGGACGGCCGAACGGCCAGGCATCGTCCATCCCCACGCCATCGCTGGCGCCGTATTCGCCGGAGGTCACGATCCAGTCCGCACCGAAGGATTCGTACAGGCCACTCAGCACCGGATGCGCGATGCCCCAGTCCGGGTGGCGTGTCAGCAGGTCGCTGAAGGTGTTGTGGGCGAGGATCGGCATGCGCTTCTGCCGTGCCAGCGTGGCCAGCGTGCCCAGCCCCTGGATGCCCGGCGCGACCAGCACCGCATCGACGCCCAGCGTGCAGGCGATCTCCCAGCGCGCCTGCAGTTCGTCCGGTTCGCAGATCAGGTTGGCGAGGTAGCCCTTGCGCTGCCCGGTCGATGCGCGCGCGGCATCGCGGGCTGCCAGCATCGCCTGCACATGCGCGCGGAACGCGGCTTCATCCGCGAACACCTGCAACTCGTCGTCCTTGACCAGGTGGAAGCCGCCTTCCAGCACGGCCCGGTTGAGGCCGGCCATGGTCGGGATGTCCAGGCCGACCGCCGGGCGCATCGAACGGCACAACAGCGGGCCGCGCTCGCAGCCGAACTGTCGGCGGATGCCGGCCACGCCGAAGCCGGGGCCGGGCCCGAAATCCGCCGGCAGGTCGAGCCCGGACAACTGGAAGCGGGTGAGGAAGCCGAGCCGCGGGATCTCGCCGACCACCACGTTCCACAGCTGCGCGGGCTTGCCCGAGATCAGCCGACGCGGAATCGCCAGTTCCACCGCCCAGTGGCGCTCGGCGTCGCCGCCGTCTGCATAGACCTCGGTGGCCAGGTGGTAGGGCGCCAGCCCGCTGCCGCCCAGCGATTCGATCGACCGCACCGAGCGCACGCGCAGGGTCCAGTCCCGCAGCATCGACGGCTCCACGTGGCCGGCGATGTGGGTGGTGGCCGCGCTCTGCTCCATGGCCATCGCCATCGCGGTGGCGTCGCCGTCGTGCAGGGAGGCGACGCGGTAGCGTGCGACCACGTAGTCGACGGGATCCAGCGCCTCCGACCAAAGGAACAATTCGGGGTGCCGGGTGTGCGGCATGTTTCCGGAACTCATGACAGGTACTCCTCCATTGCACATGCCCACCGCCAATCCTCGGCCGTGGTGATCTTGATGTTGTGCTTCTCGCCGGCCACCGCGGCCACCGGCACGCCGGCGCGCAGCGCGAGTTGCAGGGTCGATTGCGGCCGCCAGCCATCCGCGCGGGCCTGCCCGATCAGCGCCAGCAACTGCACGCGGGCGAACGCCTGCGGCGACTGGAACACGCCGGCCTCGTGCCGCGGCAGCGCCTCCACCGCGAAGCCGTCGCGGAGCCGCGCCACCGGCACTTCGGGATCCACGAAGGCGCCGGCGCAACCGTGGGTGCGTGCCGCCTCGATGACCCGGCGCATCAACCCGACGCTGGCGAACGGACGCGCCACGTCTTGCAGCAGCAGCCACTCGCCGCGTGCGTGTTCGGCCAGCAGGGCCACGCTGTCATGGCGCGTGTCGCCACCGGCCAGCACGCGGCAACCGGGAAGCAATCGCGCCACCGCCTCCACGCGTCCGCCGGGGACCGCCACCAGCACCTCGTCGGCCACCTGCAGGGCCTTGTCGGCCAGCCAGCACAGCAGCGGCCGGCCGCGCAATTCCAGCAGCCCCTTGGTTCCCTGGCCGAGCCGCTCGCCCGCGCCCGCCGCGGGAATCAGGCAGGACACCATGCCATCCGCACCCGCCATCGTCAGGCCACGCCCGCCGTGGCCAGGCGCGCGCGCAGCCGGCGCACTTCGGCCACGTCCTCGCGGGCGAGGATCTGCTGGCACAAGGCATCGGCCTTCGACCATTGCCCGGCGCGGACGGCCTCGGCCAGGCGGATCAACCCGAGGGTGATCGCGCGCGGCAACGATTCCGGCGTGCGCGAGGGATTCGAGACCTGGGTGTCGTAGTGGCGCTGGGGTGTCCGCCAGTCGTCACCGTAAATGGCCGCGAGGAACCGATCGGGCGGCGACGGGACCGGCCAGTCGCGATCTTGCCAGCGCAGCATCTCGACGCCATAGGCCGGTACCTCGCTGTCGATGTGGTCCGGCCAGCCCATGCCCAGGCGCATCACGTGACCCCGCAGGTGCATGAACATCAGGTCCACGCCGATGCCGGTGGCGTCATGGATGAAACCCAGCACCCACTCCCGCGACGCCAGCGCACGCGCATCGTCCCTCGGCAACATGGGGCTGAAGCCCTGCCCCAGCGCCCGGTAAACCGCCGGGCGATCCACGTCCGCCGGCACGCCCAGGTCGATGTCCTTGTCATGCGGGAACGGCGCGCCGTCGCGATACAGCGCCAGCAAGGTGCCGCCAATGAGATGGAAGGGCAACCCGGCCGCATGGAAGGCATCGGCGGTGGCGACCAGCGCCTGCGTAACCAATTCGCCGTGGTTGTCCGCCAGCGGGCGCGCCCTGGCGACGGAATCGTGGGTGGCGGCCAGCGGCATCCGGTCGAGGGCCACCAGCACCTCGCGGCGTGCCACGTCATGGCGTTCGAGCAGGCGGGCGGTTCCGGCCAGCGCCAGGTGCAGGCGCCACGCACCGGGGTTTGCGTGCACGGCGCCGGCCAGGACATCGTGGGCCTGCGCCAGCCGGCCCACCACCCGCAGCATCAGCGCGAAATTGAGTGCGGCCGCTTCCAGCCCGGGGACATGCTGGAGCGCCTGGTTGGTCGCCTGCGCACCCTCGCGACGCTGGCCGGCATGCCAGCTGGCCACGCCCAGGTTCACCCAGGCATCGACATGGCGGGCATCCAGTTGCAGGGCATGCATCGCGTGCTGGCGCGCCGCCGCGGGATCCTGCAACGCGATCGCCAGGGCGGCCAGGTTGGACCAGCTGTCGGGATGCACCAAGCGGGTCGCGACCCCGTCGCGATAACCACGCATGGCCGCGGCCGTGTCGCCCGACTCGGCCGCGCGGATCGCCTGAAGCACACCGTGCGCGTTCAGCTCCGGGGATTTCGAAACCCGGACCTCCAATTGCAGACTCGCCACGGCAGCTCCTGTGCAGACGCGACAGGTTACCGAATCCCGGCCGCCAGCAGGTGCCAACGGCGGTTCTGACGTCGTCCGTCCGTGCCTTGGGGGCACAGGCCAGCGCCGTCGCGGGCAAACCGGGCTAGGATCGATTGCGGACGAACAGGAAGGAGCGCGCTTGCGAAGCATCAGGAGGCTGTTGGTCGGCGTCGCGATCCTGGCGTTGGCGGCATGCAGCCGGGAACCCGGCCCGCCTGCCACCCCCGCGGGCATCGCGGCGGCGACCACGATCGACTTCGCGCATGTCGCCAACTACGCCGCGCCGCCGCTCCCTGCCTACTTCGACGAGACGGTGGCGGCGCTGGACAACAGCCCGGCGTCGAATGCCGCGGATGACCGGGTGGCGACGCTCGGCCGGGTGCTGTTCCACGACATGCGCCTGAGCACCAACAACCGGACCTCCTGCGCCGGCTGCCACCAGCAACGCTTCGGCTTCACCGATCCGATGCGCTTCAGCAACGGGATCAGCACCGCCGGCACCACCGATTTCCATGCCATGCGGCTCGGCAACCTGCGTTACTGGCGACCGGGCACCATGTTCTGGGACCGACGCGTCGTCAGTGCGGAGGTGCAGGCGAGCCATCCGCTGCACAGCCTGGTCGAGATGGGCTGGGGCGGGAACGTGGGCGGCATCGACGCCCTGATCCGCAAGATGTCGGCGACCGACGATTACCCGGCGTTGTTCGCCTGGGCATTCGACAGCCCGACGATCACCGAACCACGCATGCAGCAGGCGCTCGCCCAGTTCGTGCGGGCGATGGTGTCGCACGACAGTCGCTGGGATGCCGGCTATGCGCAGGTGTTCTCGCCCACGGCGCCGAATCGCGCGCTGGACGTCGACCTGGCGAACTTCACCGCGGAGGAAAATCGCGGCCGCCACCTGTTCATGACCGATGTCCGCCAAGGCGGCGCAGGCTGCGCCGCCTGCCACCGGCCGCCGACCTTCGCCCTGGCCGCGGACGCGCGCAGCAACGGCCTGGACGCGGGCGAGACGCGGCTGTTCAAGGCGCCGTCCCTGCGCAGCGTCGGCCTGACCGGGCCGTACATGCACGACGGCCGCTTCGCGACGCTGGAGGAGGTGATCGATTTCTACACGTCCGGCGTGCGCGACGGCCCGGCGCTCGACCCGCGACTGCGCGAAGGGCGCGAGCCGCGCCGCCTCGACCTGGATGCGGGCGACCGCGCGGCACTGGTCGCCTTCCTGAAGACCCTGGACGACCCGGTGCTCACCACCGATCCGCGCTTCAGCGATCCGTTCCGGCGTTAGGCCCGGATGGCGTAGAGCGTGGCGTTGCTGATCGCATAGACCCCGCCGTCCGCGCCCACCCAGGTCGGCGTGTAGGCCTGTCCCAAGCCGGCATTGAGCCGCACGTTCTGCGTGAACGTGTTGGTGGTCAGGTCCCAGCGGTACAGGATGCCGTCCTCGTTGTTGGCGAGGATCGACTTGCGCTGCGGATCGGTGACCATGGTGTTGATGCACCACTCGCGCCGCGCGGTGTTCGAGCCGGCATCCAGCGTGGGCCCGAGGATGGTCAGCACCTCGCGCATCACTTGCACGGTGGGGGTGATCGCGTCGACCTGGCTTGCGCCCGGATCGAGCACGGCCAGCTGGTTCAGGCCGACACCCGTGCCGACGCCGGCATAGTTGTTGTACTTCTGCGCGAGCAGGTAGGTCGAGGTGCCGGTGTAGGACGGCACCATCGATGCCGGAATCACGCTGGGCGACACGTCCCAGCCGAAGCTGCCCGGCACGCCCACCGGGTTGAGCGCGGCATCGAACTGCAGCAACCAGCCGCGCGCGTTGTGGGTCCCGAAGGTGCGTTCCAGCACGCCGTAGAACACCCGGCCGTCCGGCCCGACCACCGGCGCCGCCGTGCCGTCGTCGCTGAGGCGCGCCGGGCCGCCCAGGTTCGGATCGAGCAGGGCCACGCTGGCGCGCGTGGCCAGCGTGGTGCTGTCGAGGGCGAGCAGGACGCCGTTCTGGGTGGCGCTGGTCGCGCCACGGTTCGCCGCGATGTAGACGGTGGTGCCGTCGTTCGACAGCGCCGGCGCGCAATTCATCACCGGCTTCACGATCGTGGGATCGCCGGCGGCCGCGGCAACGCCGACCCAGGTGCCG
>Ga0075158_10000939_pt1 | contig 22893 bp, 20 predicted proteins | sample JI91814BDNA_FD_70968 | JGI IMG/M metagenome (GOLD analysis project Ga0075158, IMG submission 70968) | Wastewater effluent complex algal communities from Wisconsin, to seasonally profile nutrient transformation and Carbon sequestration -... | ecosystem: Engineered > WWTP > Effluent > Algae... | reverse complement strand
CTTCCGCATCCACGGCGGCTACGGCTACTCCAAGGAATACGAGATCGAGCGGCTCTACCGCGAGGCCCCGATGCTCCTGATCGGCGAGGGCACGGCCGAGATCCAGAAGATGATCATCGGGCGCCGCCTGTTGGAGGACTACAAGCTCAAGGGCTGATTGCCGTATGCCGTTCGCCACCCTCCGGCGGCGCGCTCGCGGGGGGTCCGGGAACGGCATACGATTTCGGCTCGTGAGTTCTGCCGCGACCGACGCGTCGCCGGCCACACCGGCACCCGACACCACTGATCTCGATGAGCACCCCGGCCACGGGGCGATCGGCCCGTTGATCCTGGCGGCCCTCGGCGTCGTCTTCGGCGACATCGGGACCAGCCCGCTCTACGCCATGCAGACGGTCTTCACCATCGACGACGGGATGGTCGAGCCGAACTCGGCGAACGTCTACGGCGTGATCTCGATGGTCTTCTGGTCCATCACCTTGATCGTCTCGATCAAGCAGTTGATGTTCATCCTCAAGGCCGACAACGAGGGCGAGGGCGGCATCCTCTCGCTCGCCTATCTGACGAGACGGTTCGTGCCGCAGGGCGGGCGGCGCTACGGGCTGGTGATGATCCTCGGCGTCATCGGGGCCTCGCTCTTTTTCGGCGACTCCCTGATCACCCCCGCGATCTCGGTGCTCTCGGCCGTCGAGGGTCTCAAGGTCGCCGCCCCGGGTCTCCAGGAGTACGTCCTGCCGATCGGGGTGACGATCATCGCGCTGCTCTTCGCCGGCCAACGCTTCGGCACCGAGAAGGTCGGCCGGCTCTTCGGCCCGGTGATGGTCGTGTGGTTCCTCGCCCTCGGGGCGCTCGGCATCCCGCACATCATCGCCGACCCGAGCGTCCTGGGCGCGCTCTCGCCGCATCACGCCGTGGGCTTCGCCTTCCGGCACCCGTTCATCGCCTTCATCGCCATGGGCGCGGTCGTGTTGTCGGTCACCGGCGCCGAGGCGCTGTATGCCGACATGGGGCACTTCGGGCGGGGCCCGATCCTGCGCGCGTGGTTCTGGCTGGTCTTCCCGTGCCTGACCTTGAACTACCTGGGGCAGGCGCAGCAGGTGCTGCACCACCCCGAGACGGCCGTCTCACCCTTTTTCCACCTCGCCCCAGACTGGATGTCGCTGCCCCTGGTCGTCCTCGCAACGGCCGCAACGATCATCGCCAGCCAAGCGGTGATCTCGGGGGCCTTCTCGGTGGCGCGGCAGGCGGAGCGGCTGGGCTATCTGCCCAGGCTGACGGTGCGGCATACGTCCCACAGCGAGAGCGGGCAGATCTATATCGCCTCGGTCAATTGGCTGCTCTTCGCCGGCGTGCTGGTGCTGATGCTGACCTTCCGGGCGTCCGAAAGGCTCGCCACGGCATACGGCGTCGCGGTCACTCTCGACCTGATGCTCACGACCGGGCTGTTCTGCGTGTATGCCGCAGCGCGCCACCGCTGGCGGCCGTGGCAGATCGCGGCGTTCGCGCTCTGTTTCGGCTTGCTCGAGGTCAACTTCTTCGCCGGCAATGCGGCCAAGGTCCTCCATGGTGGCTGGCTCCCGCTCCTCGTCGCGGCCACGATCAGCCTGGTGATGATGACCTGGCGGCGCGGCACCACCCTGGTCACGGCGCGGCGGGTGAAGCTGGAGGGGGAGTTGCTGCCCTTCCTCGACGTCATCCACGACTCGCAACTCGCGCACGTGCCCGGGACTGCCTTCTTCCTCCACCCGAACGCCGAGACCACGCCGCTGGCGCTGCGGGAGAATGTGGCCTTCAACAAGGTCGTGCACGAGCGCACCGTGATCGTTTCCACCCGCGTCAAGAATGTCCCGCATGTGCCGGCGGCCGAGCGCATCACCATCGACGACCTCGGCGATCCCTACGACCACATCTCGCACGTGGCGATCGACTTCGGCTTCCAGGACGATCAGGACGTCCCGGCTGCTCTCGCCCAGGCCATCGACCAGGGCCTGGACGCCTCGCTCGACGACGCCGTGTATTTCGTCTCGAAGATCACCGTGCACCGCTCCGAACGGCCGGGGATGGCCGGCTGGCGCAAGCGGATCTTCGTCGGGCTCGCGCACAATGCGGCGACGCCCGTGGACTACTTCCGCCTGCCGATCGGGCAGACCGTCGTCATGGGTGCGCAAGTCCGGTTCTGAGCACCCCTCGTCCAGCGAACGTTCAGCAAAGCTTGAGACAATGGCCGTATGACCACGCAACCACTCGGTGCCCGGGGGCCCATCGGGCAGGCGGCCTTCAAGCTCGACTACCCCATGTCCCTCGGTGTGTACGACTCCTACCCCGAGGCCCAGAAGGCCGTCGACTACCTGTCCGACAACGGCTTCCCGGTCCAACATGTCCTGATCGTCGGCACCGACCTCAAGCAGGTCGAGCGCGTGACCGGGCGATTGACCCGGGGCCGCGTGGCGATGGGTGGCGCCCTGTCCGGTGCGTGGCTCGGTGCCTTCGTCGGGCTGGTGTTCAGCCTCTTCGAGGATGGCAATTCGTTCGCCCGGATCATCAGCACGGTGATCTTCGGTGCCATCTTCGGACTGGTCTGGGCGCTCGTCGGCTATTCCCTGACCCGCGGCCAGCGCGATTTCACGTCGGTCAGTCAGGTCGTCGCCACTCGCTACGAAGTCCTGACCGAGCACAAGTTCGTCACCCAGGGGCGCGAGCTGCTCACCACGATGGACCCGATGAAGGCCGCGCAGGCGCAGGTCGCCGAGGCCCAAGCTCGCGCGTATGCCGAGGCGCAAGCGGCGCGTGACGCGGCGCCGGCCACGCCGCCTGCGGAGGGCCAGCACTAGGTCAGGGAGCCGAACGCCCCCGGACCGCGACCGGGACGCTTCGTCGTTGGCGAGCCGGACTCCAGAGAGGCACGCCCACGATACGGCGGCTCCAGTCGCCGGAACCCCGCGTCAGCGAATCACGATGTGAATGACCTGCCACGTGCCAAGCGGCGGCAACGGGATCTCGGCGTGCGTGCCGGTCGCCGGCTCGACCGGCAGTGTCTCCAGGACTCCGGAGCCGTCCGGGTCCGCCACGCGCACGTCCAATCCAGCGCCGACCCGGCGGACCCGGAGCGTCCCCGACCCCGCATCGCCAGGGGGCTCCTGCGGCACATCCCAGCGCAGGTCGGTCACCGCCGACAGATTGATCAGGTGCACCACCAGCCCGTATGCCGTCTGCGTCACCCGCCGCCAGACGTGCCCGGCCAGCGCCGAGCCACTGACAGCAGCCCCGGCAAAGGCGACGTCGACGTCGTCGTTGTAGGCGCCGGCATACGCCCCGGTGACGTCGATGATGCCCGGCGCGAGCAGCAGGTCGTGGTGCGCGACGAGGAAGCTCTGCCAGTCGGCGAGCAGGTCGATCGTCGAGGCCTCGGCGGCGTGATTGCGCACGTAGTAGGGGTCGACGAGCAGGCGGCCGTCCTCGCCGGCGGCGAGGTGCGTGGCGCCGTGGGAGAAAAGGGTCGCCATGGTCAGGCGCAGCGCCTGCTCGGCGCCGCTGACCGCGGCGCTCGCGAAGAGAGCCGGATAGGCCGCGATAACGACCGGCTTCGCCGGGCCCAGGGCGCGGGTGCGCGAGGCGAGCGCGCCTAGGTCGCCCAGGGCGATGTGTGGCTCCCAGACCTCGATGTAGACCGCGTCCTGGGAGGTCCGGGCCGTCGCCCAGGTCGGGAAGTCGTTGACATTGTTGAACACCAGCCGAGCGCGGGGGAGTGCGGCGCGGACGCCCTCGATCAGCGCGCAGAAGCGCTCGGCGAGGTCTACGTGCGTTCCGTCGGGCCGCAGCGCCGCCTTGGGCCAGCCGTACTGGTCGAGGTGGAAGCCGTCGAACCCCACCACCTCGACCGCGGCGGCCAGGTCGGATGTGAAGTGCGCGAGCCAGTGCGGGTCAGCGGGATCGGTGACCCGAAGAAAGTCCCCCAGCCCGTATGCCGTTCCGGTCGCGTCCAGCAGTGCCGCCGCCTCCCAGCGCGGCCACTCGTCGTTGCCAACGCCGTAGACGGCGGCATAGCCGAGCGCGTCGGCGCCGATGCCGTGGGCGGCGGCGACGATGGCGCGGACGGTGTCGAGGTCGACCGGATTGCCGAGGGCGTCGGCATACTGCTCGCCTCCACCTACCAGGTCGGCGTGGCGGTAGGCCCAGTCGTAGCACTGGATCGCGGTCAGGTGCAGCCGGCGAGCGAAGAGCGCCATGCCCGACACGTCCCGGCCCGGCCGGTAGTCGGCCACGAAGCCGTAGCGCAGCACGCTGCCGCGATCGTCCGCCGACAGCACCTGCACCGCCGTCCGCGCGGTCGTGACCCCGGGCGCTGGGGAGTCGACGTCGGGGCGCCACGACACGGCATACGTGCCTGCGGGGAGCGGCCCGAGATCGACCGGACCGGCGGCCAGTTCGGTCCGCACCTCGTCGACCAGTTCGCCGAGCCGGGTGATGATGAGCCTGCCCTTGGCGGCGGGCCCGGGGCCGAGGACCGGCTCGACAACGACCGGCTCGCCGACGGCATACCAACTGCGCGTGGGCACGATCTGCACGGCCCAAAACCCTACCGGGCGAGCCCTCGTTGATGTCGTCAGCTTTCCCGCCAGCAACGGCAACGGCCCCGCCTCCGAAGGGGAGGCGGGGCCGAGGTGGGGCCGGGGGCCGTCAGCCCTTGACGGCGCCGGAGGTCATGCCGCGGATGAAGTACCGCTGCAGGGCCAAGAAGACGAGGATCGGCAAGATGATCGTCACGAAGCCGGCGGCCGGGATCAGTTCGCGACCCTGGCCGGTCTGACCCTGCATACCCTGCAGCGCAACGGTGAGGATGGTGTTCTCACCGCGGCCGAGAAAGATCAGGGCGACCAGCAGGTCGTTCCAGACCCAGAGGAACTGGAAGATCGCGAAGGACGCGAGCGCCGGGGTGCTCATCGGCATGATGAGCTTCCAGAAGGTCGTGAAGTGGCTCGCGCCGTCGATCTTCGCCGACTCGATGACGGCCCGAGGCAGGCCCGCCATATAGTTCCGCAAGATGTAGACGGCCAGCGGCATACCGAAGCCGATGTGCGCCAGCCACACCGCGGGGAAGGTCCCGTTCATGCCCAGGTTGCTGTAGAGCTTGAGCAGCGGCACCAGGGCGACCTGGTTGGGCACAACGAGCAGACCGACGATGATCACGAAGACGATGTCGCGGCCCTTCCACTCCATGAAGGTGAAGGCGTAGGCCGCGAAGGCCGCGATCAGGATCGGGATGATCGTCGCGGGGACGGTCACCACGAGGCTGTTGATGAAGGCCTTGCCCATGTTGACGCCGGAGGCATTGTCGCCGAGCACCTGGGAGTAGTTGTTCAGGGTCCACTGGGTGGCATCCAGCGGGCTCTTGAACACCGTCCACCAGCCCGAGCTGAACTGGGCATCGCGGGTGCGGAAGGAGCTGATCAGCAGGCCGAGGGTCGGGATCGTCCACAGCAGGCACAAGAAGACCATGAAGGCCTTGACCAGCGGGCTGGCGCTGCCCGCGCCCGTCCCTGGCTTGCTCTGCTTGATGACTTGATCCGGCACACCGGTTCCGGGTTGCACGGTGGTGGTCATCGGGCGGCCTCCTCACGACGGAACTGACGGACCTGGTAGACCAGGACGGGGACGATGGCGATCATCAAGAGCACGACGATGGTCGCGGCGTACCCGTTGTTGCCCGAGGTGAACATCTCGTAGTAGAAGCGCCGGCCGACGACGTCGGTGTTGAATGCCCCATTGGTCGTGACATAGACGACGTCGAAGACCTTCATCACGCCGATGAGAACGGTGATGAAGACGGTGATGACCGTGCCCCAGATCTGCGGGACGACGATGGAGAAGAAGATCTTCCGCTCGCCGGCGCCATCGATCCGGCCGGCCTCGATGGTGTCCTCGGGGACCGACTTGATGGCGGCCGAGAGCAGAACCATGGCGTAGCCGACCTGGGTCCAGGTCAAGATGATCATCAGCAGGATGCTGTTGAAGTGCAGCGTGTCCAGTTGATACCAGGAGACCGGGTCCTTGCCGAAGAGCTGCATGATCCCGTTGAGCAGACCGGTCTGCGACTCGCCCACCGGCTGGTAGTCGTAGATCGCGCGCCAGATCGTCGCCGCGCCGACCATGGAGATCGCCATCGGCAAGAAGATGATCGTCTTGCTCAACTTCTCGCCCCGCGGCCGGAGCCGGTCGGCGAGCACGGCGACCCCGAGGCCGAGGACGACGACCGCGGCCGGGACGATGATGATCCACAGCAGGTTGTTGAGCAGAACCTGGAGGAATTCGCTCTCGGTCAGCAGATCGGTGTAGTTCTTGAACCCGACGTATCCGGTGGAGTCGGCATTGGCGAAGCTGTACTGGATGGTGACCAGCGCGGGGTAGATCAGATAGACCGCGATGGCGAGGATTGCCGGGCCGGCGAAGGCCCAGGGCTTGACCCGGTCCTCCCACTTGCCCTTCAGCGACTCGGACAGCTTGTTGAGGATCCAGAAGAGGAGCATCGCGCCACCGATACCGCCGACGATCGCGATCAATGCGTTGAGAATCTTGAGTGCCAAACCCTTGTCCTTTCTGTGAACGGGGCCGGTTACTGCCGAGAGCCCGGGCGCGCAACCACCGTCAGCGATGGCGCACCCGGGCGCTCGTCAGCGATCAGGACGTGGGCCAGCTCTTGTCGATGTTGTCGAGCATCTGGGTCTCGTCGATCTGACCGGTGATCCACTTGATCGGCTCGGTCCAGAAGGTGCCGGCGCCGACCTTGGCGGGCATCAGGTCGGACCCGTCGAAGCGGGCGGCCGAGGACTTGTAGAGGACTTCGGAGGCGATCGCCTGGAGGGTCTTGCTCGGGTAGAGGTTGACGTCGAAGGTCTTGTGCGGGCTGAAGTAGCCGGCCTTGCCCACCTCGATGCCGTTGTCCTTGCTGGCGATGAAGTTGCGCAGCTTGATGGTGTTGGCGTCGCCGTTGAAGGCCGCCGCCAGGTCGCCACCGACGAGGACCGGGTTGTTGCCGGCCTCCTTGGGCGGGAAGGCCGCGACGCCGACGGTCGTGTCGAGCTTGGCCAGGACGTTGTCCGGGAAGCCGCCCTTGCCGGCGATGAAGGTGGCCTGCTTGAACAGGTAGCAGCCGGGGGGCTGCTTGAACAGCGCGTTGCCGCCGGTCTGGAAGTTGGTCGAGGCGATGGCCTTGGTGCCGCCGAGGACATTGCCCTCGGTGAAGGCGATGGTGTGGAAGTAGTCGAAGGCCGCCTTGACCTCGGGGCTGTTGAACTTCAGCTCACCCTTGACCCACTTGTCGTAGCCCTCGGGACCGGCGGTGCGCAGGACGAGGTCCTCGATCCAGTCGGTGATCGGCCAGCCGGTCGCGGCTCCGGACTCGGCGGCGATGCACCAGGGGGTGTCGCCCTTGCCCTTGAGTTCGTCGGTGACCTTGAGCAACTCGTCCATGGTCGTCGGGAAGGTCAGGCCGGTCGCCTTCCAGGCGGCCTGGTCGTACCACAGGAGAGACTTGACCGAGACGGCGGACGGCAGGCCGTAGACCTTGCCGTCGCAGGTGCCCGAGGCGGAGAACCCGGGGACGAGAGTCTCGTTGTCGGTGGCGACAGTGGCGTCGTCGTACGCAAGGATCTTGCCCTGCTTGGCGATGTCGCACATCAGGCCGGGCTGGGGGAAGAGACCCACGTCGGGCGGGCTGCCACCGGCGATCCGGGTGCGGATCTCGGTGTCCCAGGACCCGGCCTTGGTGTACTTCACCTTGAAGCCGTTCTTCGCCGCGAACGCGTCGAGGTCCTTGTGGAAGGCGGACTCTTGCTCGTTGCCGAAGCCGTACATGACCTCGACCTCGGCCTTGCCGGCGCCGGTGGCGGTGCCGCTGGTGTTGGAAGTGCCGCCGCCGCCGCCGAGGCAACCGGTGGTCGTTGCGACCGCACCGACGGCGATCGCAGCAGTGAGGTAGCGCCTTGCGCCCATAAATGTCTCTCCTTGGATGGTTCTCGCGAGAACGCACCGTCAAGGCAGGAGCAGCGGCGCATTCCCGAGTCGAGGCCTGGGGTTAGGGCACTCAACCGACCGAACGATGCTCTGTTGTTGGACTGTCGTCAAGCATCAGGTCGGGCGTTGCCGAGATTTCAACCCGGCCGTGTCCAGATTGTTATGGAAACGCTTACACGCATTTCGACAGGCGGACGGCGGCCACTGCCGGCGGGGTCTCAGCGCGCCTGCACCGAGCGTATCCACGCTTCGACATCGGCACTGGACCGGGGCATTCCGGCGGAGAGGTTCTCGCATCCGTCGGCGGTGATGACGATGTCGTCCTCGATCCGTATGCCGATCCCCCGGAAGCGCTCCGGTGCCAGTTCGTCGTCGGCCTTGAAATAGAGCCCCGGCTCCACCGTCAAAACCATGCCGGGGAGCAGCTCGGCATCCATGTACTCCTCGCGGGTGGCCAGCGCGCAGTCATGGACGTCCAGGCCGAGGTGATGCGAGGTGCCGTGCACCATCCACCGCCGGTGGTATTGCCCGTGCTCCTTGTCCAAGGTGGCCTCGACGTCGATGCCGTCCGGCAGTAGCCCCCAGGCGTGGATGTGCTCGGCGATCACCCGGATCGCGGCCGCGTGGATGTCGCTGAAGGTGTTGCCCGGGCGGGCAGCGGCGATGCCCGCCTGTTGCGCGGCATAGACCGCGTCGTAGACCTCGCGTTGGGCGTCGGTGAAGGTGCCCGCTACCGGCAGGGTTCGGGTGATGTCGGCCGTGTAGAGCGCGTCGACCTCGACGCCGGCATCGACCAGGATCAACTCGTCCCCGGCGATATCGCCGGTGTTCTTGATCCAGTGCAGGGTGTTGGCATGATCGCCGGCGGCGCAGATCGAGTCGTAGCCGACGCCATTGCCCTGATGCCGCGCGTGCAGGCCGAAGATCCCCTCGACCCAGCGCTCGCCGCGGCCCCTGGCCGCGAGCTGCGGCAACTCGGCGATGATCGCCTCGAAACCCACTTGCGTGGCGTCCACCGCGGCCCGCATCTGCGCGATCTCGTAGTCGTCCTTGACCATCCGTGCGTGCGAGATCGTATGCGCGAGTTCATCGTCGGCCTCTTCCAGGGCCTCCTGGGCGCGGCCTTCCGAGACCCGGCGCTCGTCCAGTTGGGCGGTCAATTCCCTCTCCGCGTCGCGGATGACGCGCACCACCATCGTGGCCGCGTCCTTGGTCGCCGCGTCCAGGAAGTCGTCGAAGTGGCGACCCGCGAGGCCGAGCTCGGCCTCGATGTCGGCGATGCTCGGCCGGGCCCCGACCCAGAACTCGCCATAGCGGGCGTCGCCGAAGAACTCGTCGCTGTCGCGCCCGGCCAGGGGCCGGAAGAACAGGATCGCGTCGTGACCGTCGTCGGTGGGCTCCAGGACGAGCACCGCGTCGGGCTCGCGGTCGGCGCCCAGACCGGTCAGATAGGCAAAGGCGGTGTGCGGGCGGAAGACGTAGTCGGTGTCATTGCTGCGGACCTTCAGGCCGCCGGCCGGTATGACGAGCCGCTCACCCGGGTAGCGCGCAGACAGCGCGGCGCGGCGGGCAGCGGCATACGGCGCAGCGGGGGAGAGTTCGGGTCGGGCGCCGGCGGGCGCGGCCCAACCGGTCGCGACGAACGCACGGAACTCATCGGTGACGGCCCGGGCGCGGTTGTCCGCTTGCTTCTGCTGCTCGCTCACCCGCCCCACGCTACGCGAGAGCAGGTGCGGCAATGGGGGGGGTCAGCCGGTCCAGTTCTTGTCGGGCTGAGGAACCGGCCGGCCGGGCTGCTCGCCGCCCCTGGCTTGGAGGTAGCTGTTCTTGGGGACCATCACCTTGCGGCGGAAGGTGCACACGACCTTGCCGTCCTGGTTGTAGCCGATCGTCTCGACGTACACCACACCGCGGTCGTCCTTGGACGTCGACTCCCACTTGTCCAGGACCTTGGTCTCACCGTAGAGCGTGTCCCCGTGGAAGGTCGGGGCCACGTGCCGCAGCGACTCGATCTCCAGGTTGGCGATCGCCTTGCCGCTGATGTCCGGCACCGACATCCCGAGCAGGATCGAGTAGACGTAGTTGCCGACGACGACGTTCTTGCCGAACTGGGTCGTCTCCTCGGCGTAGTGGACGTCCAGGTGCAGCGGGTGGTGGTTCATCGTCAGCAGGCAGAACAGATGGTCGTCGTACTCGGTGACCGTCTTGCCGGGCCAGTGCTTGTAGGTCGCCCCGACCTCGAACTCCTCGTAGCTGCGCCCGAACTGCATGCCTGTCCACTCCTTCGTGCCGGATGAGGCTTCCATCCTTTACCGCCGCCGATGGCGTCGGTAGCCGCGCGGCGGGTGTGGTCGCTCACACGATGCGCGGTGTCTCGGCGCGCATGGTCTGGCCGGTGGCTGTCAGTACTTGGTGACGGTGGTCCGCGCGCCGTCGGGGGCGGTCCATTCGACCTTGGCGAAGGCCGCGCCGGCTGTGGTGCTGGACGCTGTGTAATCACTCCACAGCACCGCCCAGTCCGAGCCGGGGATCTGGACAATCTGCGGCTGCGTGAAGCCGTCGGTGGACCGATTCGGTGTGAGCGCCGGCGCGGTCGAGCCGCTGGGGACGAGCATCCCGAAGAAGCCGTCCATCGGGGAGTCCGTGTCCGCGCCTCGGCCGATCGAGAGCACCGGGTGCTCGGCGGTGGAGAGCCACCTCGATGCGTCGCCCCCCGACCCGGAGAAGGTGCCCACGGTGTCGGCGGCGTCCGAGACATACAGGGTGCGGTGGTCCCGGTCGGTCAAGGTGACCGAGGGGACGATCGCGCCGCCCTTGTCGTGCACGACGGCGTCGTGACTCATCCAGAGGATGTCGACAATCGAGTCGATGTCCTTGGGATTCTGGAAGGCGACCGCGAAGGCCTGCCATGGGCTGCCGACCATAGGCGCGCGGTCCGAGATCGACGCGTGATCGCCGTCCGCGGCATACGGCTGGACGACGGTGAACCGTGCCGCGGCTGCCGGCAGCACACCGACAATCGCCTGTATGCCGCCGCCCGTCCCCCAGGTGACCGCATCCGTGGACAGGCCCACGGTGGAGGAGCCGCCGATAGCTGTGAGAGCGTCGTTGTCACCGACCGTCGAGAAGGTCAGGTCTTGTCCGCCGGGGGCCGGGGTGCGCTGCCAGGTGACGGCGAAGTGATTAAGGCCAGGGATCTCGCTGGGGCCGGTCCCCGTGCCGAAAGAGGCATTGAGCGGCTCCATGATCGCGGTCACCTCGGGCGCCAGTGGCGCAGCGGTCGTTGCCGTGGTCCCCAGCGGCGGTGCCGGGGTTGCGTTGCGAGAGAAAGCATCCTGCGCGACGAATCCGCCGACGGCGAGCGCCAGAACGACTGCGGTCGCGCCGCTCGCGACGGCGAACCGGCGCCGGCGCAGGGCGCGCCCGCCGGCTGCGGTCAGGGCCGCCGGGTCGAAGGGCGTCAGGTCGGCCTCGCCGAGTTCGCGACGCAGGCGCTCGTCGAGATCGGGGTCGAAACTGGACAGGTCGAGGTTCATCGGGTGCCTCCTTCGGTGGCGGCGTGGGTACGGAGGGCGGCGAGGCCGCGAGAGGCGGCGCTCTTGACGGCGCCGACGGAGACGCCGAGTTGCTCGGCCACCTGGGCCTCGCTCATGTCGGCGTAATGGCGCAGGACGACGATCTTGCGCTGCTGCTCGGGCAGGGTGGCGAGGAGGCGCACGAGGCTGTCGCGGGCGTCTACCGTGCCACTTCCGTCTGGCCGCACACCCTCCGGCAACTCGCCGGAGGCGGTCTCCTTCCCCGTCTTGCGCCAGGTGTCGATGCGCTGGTTGACGATGATCCGGCGCGTGTAGGCCAGCGCGTCGTCGGTGCGGATACGCCCCCACGCGAGATAGGTCTTGAGCAGGGCCTCTTGCACGAGGTCCCGCGCGGCATGCGAATCCCCGGTGAGCGCATAGGCCATGCGCAGCAACGGGGTCTGGGCGGACGACACGAATGCGGTGAACTCCGCATCGCGCGTGGCCTTGGACGGTCCGAACACCTCACCCTCCTTCCTGGGTCATCCTCAGACACGGAGGGTGGCCCCGAAAGGTTGCCTGCCCCAACAGATTCAGGGCAGCGGCTGGGTCAGGGGCAGGGTGATCGTGCTCGCGCGGGTGTCGATCGTCATGGTCTTGCCGGCGGGCGGGCGGATGGTGAACTCGTGGTCGGACTGCAGGATCGTGACGCCGATGCGGTGGCCCTTGGCGATGACATGATCGTTGGCTTCGAGGTCGACCCGCACCCGCATGAACTGGCCCGGTGTGATCGCGTCGGTGCGCCAGAGGGAGTTGCGGTTCTGTGGGTCGGCCCAGCCCTGGGTGATCAGCGTGGCCATTCCGCGTGCGTTGAGGTCGAAGACGCCGATGCTCAGGTTGGCATTGCCCTGCCCGAGCGCGAGTCGCAGATCGGCGGACGCGAATCCGGAGAGCCGGGTGTTCGCCGTCAAGGGGACGGTCGCAAAGGCGAGCCCGGTGGATCGCGTCGGCGACGTCGTGAACGGGATGAGGCTCTGCCTCGGATCGTCGGCGAAGGTGAGCAGGCGACCCGACGCGCCCGCGCGCAAGGTCAGATCGGCGAGGGTCGTGGTCCGGGCCGCGCTGCCGGGGAGGGGCCAATCGGCATACCGCGGCGAGGTGCCCTCGGGGGTCTCGATGATGGCGCGCGGGTCACTTTCGACGCCATTGCGCACTCCGAGCACATAGCGGGTGAACCAGCGGTTCTGTTCGTAGAGTGGCGGCGGCCCGCCGTGCCCCCACTGGTGCCAGAAGATCTTCGCCGGTGTGCCTTGGGCGCGCAGCGCGCGATACCAGAGCCCCGCCTGGCTGGGCTTGACATTCCAGTCTTGCAGTCCGTGCGCGACATACACCGCGGCCTTGACCCGGGAGACATCGGCGAGGTATGAGCGTTGAGCCCAGAAGGAGTTCAGATCACCGGTGACTCGATCCTGTTGTCGCGCAAGGGTATTGATCACCGGCTTGCAGATCGCACGATTCGCCCGCGTGAGCACGAACTTCGCCAGGACATCGGCGTCTTCACCCTGGTAGCCCTCCGGCGCGACCACCGCCCCACCGGCCCGGTAGTAGCCGTACCAGTCCGAGATCGCCGAGATCGGGATGATCGCCTCAAGGCCCTCGACGCCGGTGGTCGCCACGGCATTGGGCAGGGTCCCGTCGTAGGACGTGCCGATCATGCCCACCCGCCCATTGCTCCATCCGGCAGCCACGGCCCGCCCGGACGCGTCCACCGCACTCGCGCGCCCGTTCAGCCAGTCGATGGCCGCCTTCGGGCCGAGGCTCTCGTTGGCTCCGCCCGTCGTGGGGCACCCAGTGGAGCCGCCGGTGCCGAGCGACTCGAACTCGACATAGCCGAAGCCCCGCGAGATCCACGTGGCCGCCGTCCAACGATCGAGCAGTTGGACACCACCGCCCGTCGCCCGCTCGTGCCCCGGCTGCCGGGCGCCCGCGCGCGTGTCGGGGTCGTAGAGGTCGTGGTCGACATTGTGGTTGGCGACGTCATTGACCCCCACCCAGTAGGGACTGGCCACCATGATCACCGGAACCCGCTGCGGGGCGTCCTTGGCCACGGCATACCGGATGTGCGCCCGGTCGGGCCGGCCGTCGTGGTCGGAATCCACGGGCACGCTCACCCACGCTTCCTTGACGATCCAGTCCGCCGGGCGCACGGCGAAGACCGGCTGGGCTTGGCCGTCCACTACGACTTGCGTGCGTATGCCGTCGCTCGCCCCCGTGGGCGCCGCACCGGCCGTTGTCACGCCCACGCCCACCGCGGCGGCCGTCGCGCCAGCCGCCCACACAGTCCGCTTCATGAGCCCACCCCTCCTCGGATCGACCTCAGCCACCCTAGTCAGGGATGGCTGTCGGCACCTGTCGTTAGGCTCATGGACATCGTCAGCCGAGGAGATTCCCTGTCTGTGCCCACCCGCTGATCGGCCGTTGTCACCCCGTCCGTTGGGTGGCCCAAATCGGCGGGCCGCCGTCACTGCACGTCTACGACTTCGCCGGCCGGCATGTGCGCACGATCGCGGTCGACTATGCCTCGACCCACCCCATCGCAGGTCGGTCCGCGGGGACGGTTGTCGTCACCGGGCCCGACAAGGTCAGCCTTCGCGTGATCAACATCGCCACCGGGGCCGTGGCCTCGATCGTGCGCGGCGCACCGGCCGGCTGGGACTGTGGCCCGATCAGCTGGTGGAGCAGCTCGGCGGTGCTGGCGTCGTGCCTGCATGACCAGACCGGGTCACTGAGCCCGGCCGACCTCGTGGCCTTCGCGAGCGCAGGCGCGACCGTGCTGACCAAGGCCGGCCGCGACCACAACACCTAGTTCGCGGCTGGCGCACGTCGAGCCTGCCGCTCGTGACCTACCTGCCGCCGGCCGGCGACCCGCTGACCTACGAACGCCTCAGCGCCGATGGCGCGCTGGCCACGGAAAAGCTCGGGCTCGCCGCGTCGGCACAGCCGACTTTCCTGGCCGTTGTCGGCTCTCAGGCCTACCTGCGGCACTCCTGGGATTCCACGCACCGCACCAGCGCGTGGGCGCGTTATGTCCTGGGCACCAAGAAGCTGACCAGCCTAGGGCAGGTCGACAGCGCGTTTGTCGTCAGCCCCTGAGTGAACGCGTCCGGGGGTGGGCGCGTCAGTCGTTGATCTCGCAGAGAACCGCGCCATTGGCGACGGTCGCGCCGACGGTGGCGCTCAGGCCGCTGATGGTGCCCGCCTTGTGGGCATTGATCGGCTGCTCCATCTTCATCGCCTCCAGGACGAGCACGAGTTCACCGGCGGCAACCTGCTGACCGTCGGCGACAGCCACCTTGACGATGGTGCCCTGCATCGGCGCGGTGAGGGAATCGCCCGACGCGGCCGCGCCGGACTTCGCACCACCGCTGCGACGCGGCGCCTTCTTCTTCGCGGCGGTAGCGCCGCCACCTCCACCCAACGACAGTGAACCGGGCAAGGAGACCTCCACGCGCTTGCCGCCGACCTCAACGACGATGTGCTGGCGCTCCTCGGCCTCGGGCGCATCGGCCGTCGCGCCGGCATACGGGGCGATGTCGTTGACGAACTCGGTCTCGATCCACCGGGTATGCGTGCGGAACTTCTCGGCCGGGTCCGCGGGGGCGAAGTCGGGGTTGGCGACAACGGCGCGGTGGAAGGGCGTCACCGTCGGCATGCCCTCGATGACGAGTTCGTCGAGGGCCCGGCGCGACCGCTCCAGGGCCTCCTGGCGGGTGCGTCCGGTGACGATCAACTTCGCGATCAAGGAGTCGAAGGCGCCGGCGATGGTGTCACCCTCGACGATGCCGGCGTCCCAGCGCACGCCCGGTCCCTGGGGGATAACCATCGTGGTGACCGTCCCCGGAGCCGGCAGGAAGCCGCGGCCGGCATCCTCGCCGTTGATCCGGAACTCGATGGAGTGGGCGTGCGGCTCGGGGTCGGTGAAGCTGAGGGCCTCGCCGTTCGCGATGCGAAACTGCTCGCGGACCAAGTCGATCCCGGTGACTTCCTCGGTCACCGGGTGTTCGACCTGGAGACGGGTGTTGACCTCGAGGAAGGAGATGTCGCCCTGCGGCCCGATGAGGAACTCGCAGGTGCCGGCGCCGACATACCCGGCGCCCTTAAGGATGGCCTTGGACGCGCGCAGCAACTCGGCGTGCTGCTCGTCGGTGATGAAGGGGGCCGGGGCTTCCTCGACGAGCTTCTGGTTGCGACGCTGCAGCGAGCAGTCGCGCGTCGAGACGACGACGACATTGCCGTGCATGTCGGCCAGGCACTGGGTCTCGACGTGCCGCGGGTGGTCGAGGAAGCGTTCGACAAAACACTCGCCGCGGCCGAAGGCGGTGACCGCCTCCCGGACGGCGCTGTCATACAGCTCGGGGATCTCCTCGATCGTGCGTGCGACCTTCAGGCCACGGCCGCCGCCGCCGTATGCCGCCTTGATCGCGACGGGGAGTCCGTGCTCGGTCGCGAAGGCGACCACCTCGTCAGGGCCGCTGACCGGGTTCTTCGTGCCCGGCACGAGCGGCGCGTCGGCGGCCAGCGCGATGTGCCGGGCCTTGACCTTGTCGCCGAGGGAGTCGATGGCCTCGGGTCCCGGGCCGATCCAGATCAGGCCGGCGTCGATGACCTTCTGGGCGAAGGGTCCGTTCTCGGCGAGGAAGCCGTAGCCGGGGTGGATGGCGTTGGCCCCGGACTGGTGCGCGATGTCGATGAGCTTGTCCTGCAGCAGATACGAGTCCGCGGGCGTCGAACCGCCGAGGGCGTAGGCCTCGTCGGCGACCTTGACATGCAGCGCGTCTCGGTCCGGCTCGGCATAGACGGCCACGGATCCGATGCCCGCATCCCGGCACGCACGCGCGACACGGACGGCGATTTCACCGCGGTTGGCAATGAGGACTTTGGTGATCGTCGGCATGTTCGGGAGCCTAGCGGGCGGCCCGTCGTCGACGCGTCGATCCGCGGGTTAGGTGCGTCATAGGTGCCTACAGTGGGCCTATGACGCAACCGCACAAGGACCTGCGCGCCGGCTCGACCACGGTCGCCATCCCGCAACTCGGCTTCGGTGTCTGGCAGGTGCCTGACGACGAGGCGTTCATCGCCGTCGTCGAGGCGCTGGGTGTCGGCTACCGGCACATCGACACCGCGAAGCTCTATCACAACGAGACCGGCGTGGGCCGGGCGCTCGTCCAGTCCGGGCTACCGCGCGAGGAGGTCTTCGTGACCTCGAAGTTGTGGCCGACCGACTTCCCCGACGCCCGCTCCGCCTTCAACGCCAGCACCGAGCGGCTGGGACTCGATGTGCTCGACCTCTTCTTGCTGCATTGGCCCTTCCCGGAGCAGGGCCGCTATGTCGAGGCGTGGGAGATCCTGGTCGCGCTGCGCGGCGAGGGGCGCGTGCGCGCAGTCGGGGTGTCGAACTTCGAGCCGGCGCATCTCGAGGCCGCAAACGCGGCAACGGGGGAGTATCCGGCGATCAACCAGATCGAGTTGCACCCCTACCTGCAGCAGCGCGAGTTGCGGGCCTTCCACGCCGAGCACGGGATCGTCACCGAGGCGTGGAGCCCGCTCGCGTCCGGCAAGCAGGTGCTCGACGACCCGGTCATCGGCGCGATCGCCGCCAAGCATGGGGTCTCGCCCGCGCAGGCGATCCTCGCCTGGCAGCTGGCGCTCGGCAATGTGGTGATCCCGAAGTCGGTGACCCCGAGCCGGATCGCGGAGAATTTCGACGTCTTCGGGATCTCCTTGGACGCCGAGGACATGGAGGCGGTCGAAGGCCTGGACCGCGGGATGCGCACCGGCCCGAACCCGCTCGAGTTCAACGGCTGACGGCCCGTATGCCTGCGTCCACCCCGCCGCCCCCGCCGCGTCGCGCGGGCCGCGCCCGCCCGCGCTATGTCGACGCCGCGATCGCGGCCTCCAGCCTGGTCGCCCTGGTCGTGGTGATCTGGCTGATCTATCTCGCGCTGACCTGAGCCGCCTCCCGCGTATGCGCGCACCCGGGCGGTGAGCCGCCGATTGCGCCGTCGGGTGATGCGCGGGCCGCTGGGGGCGCGCCGCCCACGCCGGGACATTGTCCGGTGTGTTGCCTCGAGCGCGGTGTCATGGTCGTCCAAGGGCCGGGCCAACGGGGCCTGGCGGGTCCACGGGGAGACGAGCCATGAGGATGCGCAGATTCAGCACCACAGCACTCGCCGCGGGAGCGGCCATCCTGGCCGGGGCGACCAGCGTCGGGCCGGCCGGGGCCGCATCGGCCGGCGCAGCCGCGCAGCGAACCCTCGGGGCGGCGATGACGCGGTCGGCTGGTCCGGTCGTCGTGGCCGACGGCCTGAACAATCCGCGTCAGTTGAGCTTCGCGCCGAATGGCGATCTCTACATCGCCGAGGCTGGCACCGGTGGCGTCGGCCCGTGCCTCGACGATGACGAGGGCGAAGTGTGCTACGGGCGCACGGGCTCGGTCACCCGGATCCGGGGTGGCGTCGCGACTCGGGTCCTTACGCGCTTGCCCTCGCTCGCGGGTGCGGGTGGCTTCGGTGCGAGCGGCCCGTCGGATATCGCCGTGCGAATGGCACCTATCTGCTGACCCTGGGCCTCGGTTCCGACCCGGCCACGCGCGCGACCTTGCCCGGCCCGGCGCGGCAGCTCGGCACGGTCCTCGTCGGGACCCTGCCGGCGGCCGGCGGTGTGGGCGGCGACCTTGCTGCCCATGAAGCGGCCGACGACCCGAACGGGCAGGGCATCGATTCCAACCCGACGTTCGTCGAGATCGTCGGCGGCAAGAACTATGTCATCGACGCCGGCGCGAATGCCCTTCTGCGCCAGTCGGGAAGCGCGATCAGCACCGTCTCGGTGTTCGAGAACCGCATGGTGCCCAAGCCGCCCTTCCTGCCGCCGCCCGGCCTGATGCCGATGCAGTCGGGGCCGACCACCGTCGTCGTCGGCCCCGACGGCGCGCTCTATGTCAGCGAACTGACCGGGTTCCCCTTCCCCGCCGACGAGGCGCGCATCTGGCGCGTGGTGCCGGGCTCGGCCCCGACCGTGTATGCCAGCGGCCTGACCAATGTCACCGGCCTTGCCTTCGCCGGACGCACCCTGTATGCCGTGGAGTTCAGTTCCGCCGGCTTGCTCACCGTGCCCGAAGGCGAGGTGCCCACGGGCTCGCTGCTGAGGATCACGCCCGGGGCGTCGCGGCATACGGTCATCGCCGGTGGGCTCACCGCGCCCTATGGCGTGGCGATCCGTGGCGGATCCGCCTATGTCACGACATGCGGGCTGTGCGCCGGGATCGGGGGTGTGGTCAAGATCGGTCTGTGATCCCACCAGGTCCCGCGTCATCGACAGCCAATCGGCCGGGGCCACTACGCCGGCTATTCGGGCGAATGTCCGGCGTGTTGGCGCCGCCGAGCTGCCGGCCCGACGTTCGGATGGCATGCCCCGATGCGGGCGTCAGATGGGCAGCAGGCGGGTGACGAAATGGCGCAGCTGCGCCAGGTTGCGGCACTCGTGCATGTCGACGACCTCGGCATAGAGGTGGGCTACCGAATCGCCGGAATCCCATTGCCGGGCCGGCTCGGGGTTGAGCCAGATGACCGATTTAGCGCGCTCCTGGATCGCGTGGAGGGCGGTCAAGCCCGGGTCGGTGTTGTTGGTGCGGGCATCGCCCAGAACGAGGACGACGCTGCGGTGACCGACGGCGTCCAGGTAATGCTCGGTGAAGTCGGAAAGGGCCGTCCCGTAGTCGGAGTTGTTGTGCCACTTGGTCATTCGGCGGGTGTCCGAGAAGTTCGCCGTCAGATCCGAGCCGGGGGGCGCAACGGCGATGATCTCGGTCAGCTCCTCGACCACGTTGACAAAACCGAAGACGCGCACCCGTCGGAATTGCGCCGCCAGGGCCTGCATCAGCAGGATCGTGAATCGCGAGAAGCCGGCAACCGAGCTGGACATATCGCAGAGCAGCACCAGATCGACCCGGGACGTCGAGCGTCGCTGGAAGGCTGGACGCATCGGCACCCCGCCGGATCCCATGGCCCGCCGCAGGGTTCGGCGCATGTCGATCGGGGCGCCGCGACCGGAGCGGCGCCGGGCGGCCAGCCGGGTGGCCAGCTTGCGCGTCAACGGGCCGATGGCGCGGCGCAGTTCAGCGAGTTCGTCCGGCCCGGCGAGCACGAAGCTGGTCTGTTCGACGGGGGAGCGCACGGCATACCGGGCGATGCGTTCGGCCCCACGGATCTCGGCATTGCGCCGCCGGGTCTCGGTCTCGACACGGCGACGAAAGGCAGCCACCTCGGCCCGGAGTTCGTCGCGGGAGAAGCCGGCCTGACGGGCCAGCGACTCCGCGACCGCGATGGCCAGCTGGGGCGCCAGGGCATCGAGGGCCTGGGCCGCCGAGTAGCCGCCGAGGGTCGAGTCGTTCGCGAGCCGGCCGAGCTCGGCGACGACCTGGGCCGCAATTCGATCCAGCGCAGCGCGGTCGCCCGCGGCCAGGGCAGCTGCCAGGAGCTGGCGCAATTCCTCTGCGCGGGAACGGATCTCGCTCACCTCGGAGAGCGTGCGCGGGCTATCGTTAACGCCCGATCGAGCACCCACAGCTGCGGGGAAATAGACATCGAAGAGCTCGTCGAAAGGACGTCGTTCGCCGCTGCGACGCAAAAGGGCGCACGCGAAGGCGGCTCGAAGTCGCTCTCGATCCTCTAGGCCGAGAGCGACGGCAGCAGTGCCGGCGTCGATGATGTCTGACGTCCCGGCCGAGATCCCGTGATCGCGCAAAGCCGCGCCGAAGGTGACCAGTCGCTCGTGGAGTGGGTGCGGCGGGTCACCGGGCAAACTCCCAGCGACCCCGCCCGACGGGGCGCGGCCACCGCCGACGGTTCGGGGCCGGCCGGGGGGAGGGGCTGGCATCCGGCCCTCAGAGCTCCAAGGCGTGGCGGGCGCGCACGAGATCGTCCTGGTGCTTCAGCAGCACGCCCAGATTGTCGGCAACCACGTCGGGCGTCATCTCACGCGCGCCGAGAGCGACCAGAGTCCGGCCCCAGTCGACGCTCTCCGCGACCGACGGCGACTTGCGCAGCTTGAGAAGGCGAAGTCGATTGACAAGTCGCACAACGGATTCCGCGAGCGAGGCGCCCAGTTCGGGCACCTGGATCTGGACGATGCGCTGCTCGAGCTCGGGCTCGGGATAGTCGATGTGCAGAAAGAGGCAGCGTCGGCGCAGCGCCTCTGACAACTCGCGCGTCGCATTAGAGGTCAACACGACAAGCGGCCGCCGCTCGGCTCGGATCGTCCCGAGCTCGGGAACGGTGATCTGGAAGTCGCCGAGGATCTCCAGAAGCAGTCCCTCGATCTCCTGGTCGGCCTTGTCGAGTTCGTCGATGAGCAGCACCGTCTCGCCGGTTGCCCGGATCGCCTTCAGCAGTGGCCGCGGCAGAAGGAACTCCTCGGTAAAGATGTCGCCGCGTAGCTCGTCCCAGGAGTCGCCCTGCCCGGCGGTGATCCGGAGCAGCTGTTTGGCGTGATTCCACTCGTAGAGCGCTCGCGCCTCGTCCACGCCCTCATAGCACTGCAGGCGCACCAGGTCGCCGTCGATCGCGCTCGCAAGCGCCTTGGCGAGTTCGGTCTTCCCGACGCCCGCGGGCCCCTCGACGAGCAGCGGCTTGCCGAGGCGGTCGGCGAGGAAGGCCGTGGTGGCGATGGCGTCGGAGGCCAGGTAGCCGGCCGCCGCGAGGCGCGCCGCGACGTCGTCGACATCGGCGAATCGCGGTGGGGGAGTGTCGATCACCCCGTCAGCCTGCCATGCGTGCGCCCGGTTGTCGGTGTATTCCGGCCGTGCCCTGCACCACGCTCACGCCGAGCTTCTGCCGTACCAGTTGCGACAACAGATGGCGGTGGTGGGCGGCGTGCACTTGCGCTAGCCCCTATGTTCTTGACGTATGTCGCCCAGCTCGCCGCCGCCTCCCGTCACCGCCCACTACGACGTGCTCGTGATTGGGGCCGGATCGGGGCGGATGGTGCTCGACGAGGCGATGGTGAGCGGACGGCATACGGCCATCGTCGATAGCGGGCCGTATGGCGGCACCTGCCTCAACCGAGGCTGCATCCCCAGCAAGATGTTCGTGCACGCGGCCGACGTCGCGACGACCATCCGAGACGCGGCGCGCTTCGGCATCGACGCACACATCGACGGTGTGCGCTGGCCGGACATTCGCGACCGCGTCTTCGGGCGCATCGATCCGTATGCCGCCTCCGGCCCGGCCGGTGCGCGCGACGCCGGCATCGCTGCGTATGAGTGTCGGGCCGAGTTCGTCGGTGAGCGGCGGGTGCGTCTGCACCTGCCCACCGGAGGGATCGAGGTCAGCGCAGATCACATCGTTATCGCCGCCGGTGCGCACCCGGTGATCCCGGATGTGTTGCGGCAGAGCGGAGTTCGGGTGGACACGTCCGACACGATCATGCGCATCGAGGAGTTGCCGAAGCGCTTGCTCGTCCTCGGCGGCGGGGTCATCGGGATCGAGATGGCGAGCATCTTCGGGGCGCTCGGGTGCGCGATCACCCTTGTGACGCAAGGGCCGGTCCTCGCCCGGCGAGCGGGCGAGGAGGTCGCGCGACGCTTCACCGCGATTGCGCGTGAGCGCTGGGATGTGCACACCGGCGCCTCGGTGACGACTGTCGAGCAGCGTTCGGACGGGATCCATCTGCGCCTGAGCGACGGGACGCGCCTGGTCGGCGACCGGCTGCTCGTCGCCGCCGGGCGCCGCCCGAACACGGCCGGTCTCGGGCTCGAGAGTGCCGGTGTCGCGGTGGACGCCGAGTCGGGGCGCGTGCTCGTGGACGACCACGGCCGGACCAGCGCCGAGAGGGTGTGGGCCCTCGGCGACATCTCCAGCGAGATCGAGCTCAAGCATCTCGCCAACTCTCAGGCGCGCACGATCCGTCACAACATCCTGCACCCCGACGCCCTGGAACCCTTGCGCACCAAAGCAGTTCCAGCGGCGATCTTCAGCGACCCACAGATCGCGCTCGTCGGCCTGACGCCGGAAGCGGCGCGGGCGGAGGGACGCGACGCAGTGGCGGCCACGCGGCCGCTGTCGGACACGGCCTACGGCTGGGCGCTGGAGGACACGACCTCGGTGTGCACGCTCGTCGCCGAGCGGGGGAGCGGCGTCGTGTTGGGGGCGCAGATCATGGCGCCCTTCGCGTCGTCCCTGATTCAGCCGCTCGTGGATGCGGTCACGCGAGGGCTGACGGCGATGGACGCCGCCGCCACGCCGCTGTGGATCCACCCCGCCGCGATGGAGTTGGTCGAGAACGCCCTGCTCGACGCCGCCCGCCTCGCCCGCCG